>WNFR01000262.1_pt1 | contig 54756 bp, 50 predicted proteins | sample 5400221 | NCBI WGS metagenome assembly WNFR01 (sample SAMN13153357, study PRJNA577476) | soil metagenome | isolation source: 40 cm soil under Madrone tree | place: USA:California | collected 2016-06-14
CCGGCTAATGTCATACAAGAGGGCTCGGCGCAGCTTAACGCTCCCGGCGAGTTCGACTTTGTCTCCTCCCTTGGAGACTACGCAGAACTGGTGCGCTTCCGGAACGGCCAGGGAGAGGCGGTGTTAAACTTGCACAAAGCAAAGGTTCCGACGCTTAACGTCATTCAAGGTATGGGCTTCCAGGGAGCGACGGAGCGTCTGGGTGACGATGGACTCATAATCGCTGATCAGCCTAACGTGCGATCTGACGCATACAATCCAAACTATCAAGTTGTCGATCTCTCGAATCCACTCCAACCCATTCCCCTTGCCGACGTAAGACAGGTTCGCGAAAAGATTGAGAATGACGAGACGGGCACCACTTTCCTGCTCGCGCCAGAGGGCTTGTACCTTATCAGGCGGCCGGCGGTCGAAGAGGAATACGAGATATATGAATACCAGATGGAACATCCCGGTTAATTAGTTGCTGGATCGGGTCGACAATAACATCGAGAAATTCTTCTCTACCTAACAGACGCGGTGTTGGAGCAGGCCTTGCCATGACGCGAGGCCTGCGTTTCCTTGTGGGAAGAGAGCCCCGTGGGTCGCGTAGGTCCAATCGCATGTAACGTTAGGTACCGTGGCAGCGAGCACTCAGTGTCAGAGACTTACAGAAAGATCCGAAATGGAAAATTTCAGAATGAAGGTCTTCCGCACAGTTGCCGATAACTTGAACTTCCGGCAAGCTGCCGAAGCTCTCTATCTCACACAGCCTGCGGTCACGCTTCAGATCAAAGCGCTGGAAGAAGAACTCGGAGTGCCGCTTTTTGATCGCACCGAAAACAGAGTCGCGCTGACGGAAGCCGGGCGAATTCTTCTCAAACATGCGAGGAAGGTGGAAGCTTTAACGGCCGTAGCGCGCCAAGAATTAGCGCGACTGGTGGGCGAAGAGGAAGGGGATCTTTCCGCAGGAGCCTCAACCACGATCGCGCAATATCTGCTCCCAAAGTTGATCGGCGAGTTCCAAAGATCGAATCCCAAGATTCGGTTGTCTCTACTAAGCGCCAACACGGAGAAGATCGTCGTCGGTGTCCTCGATGGAACGCTGGCAATAGGGCTAATTGAAGGTCCCTCTCTTCATCGAGATCTTGGCGAGGAGTCTTTTGTGGCGGATGAGATTGTTGTGGTCGTTCCATCGAAGCACGAATGGGTCGGTCACCAGGTCGAGGTGCAACAACTCTGCAAAGCTCCGCTCATCCTCCGAGAAAAAGGCTCAGGAACGCGGCGCGTTGTCGAATCGGCTCTTAAGGCGGCTGGCATTCAAATGAAGCATACGCGGATAATTATGGAACTTGATTCCACTGAGGCCATCAAGTCCGCAGTGGAAGCCGGTTTGGGAGTCGGGTTTGTCTCCCGCAGGGCTATCCGGAAGGAAGTAAAACTCGACACGCTGCGAGAGGCTCATGTCGCCAATTTCGGCATCCAACGAACTTTCGCGAGCAAAACGCGAAAGGAAAGGAGCAATATGGCAGCGGGACCATGGTGCGGCGACCGACAAGCTTTTGACAGGGTGGTCAATCCGCTGCCAGGGCCGCGCCCGGTTGCGCGCAAGCTGCGGCGACGCATTTTTTTGATACACACTAACTGCCTTTGCGCACAAGGAGTTGCGCGGGCTCCTATTGCGCTAACACGCCCTGCCGAGACTCCCGGGAATGGAAGCCGGAATGCAACATAGCTCCACGAACGCTGGCCGCTGCAGGATGACCTTCGGAAATCGCAGCACCAGCAGGTGGTACTTATGTCCGCAGCCGCTAGTTATACAGGCGCCCTTCCCGTTCTGGCGTTTCCGTCAGGCGTCGACACGCACTGGGAAACGGAAAATCGCATGGTGTGGAATCAACAGCAGCACACCAGCGAAGAACACGAGTTCGTCTACGAGATCAGCTGGATTACGGAGCTCGGTGTCTGGCGTCGTTTTCTGCGGTCGCAGCGCCTGGTGAAGAACTGACGAGATCATGCCCTACGAAGCGCACTGACTCGTCCCCACAGTTCACGTCTGCGACATCCGGCGCGCCGATCTCGCCCAGTTAGGTTGTGCCCCGCACAAAATCCTCCTCTCATCTTAAGGGGCACTCGACAGCGGTTGACGAGGAATCCCTTAGCATTGACAACGTATGCTATCGGCGACCGCCACCGCCGCGCGGCACGGGCGTTCCACGGTTAAATTCTACTCGTCGTCATCGTCGCTTCGGGGAAGTGCGAAAGCGATGAAGGCATCGCCAACAGGGTTATCACACACATGCCCGCCACCCAGGCAGTTGCCATTCGCGGTGATACTTCGATCCGGCACATTTCCACCGAAGGCGTTGACGATAAACTCGCGTCCGTCCGCGAGGTAGGCTACGGGCCCCGCCGCCGCCCCACCGGCGTTGGTAATGTTGGCGGGGGCATCGTAGGTAAACAGCATCTTGCCTGTCTTTGCGTCAACAGCATCAAATTTTCCGTTCCCCTCGCCGAAGAACACCACGTCACCGGCAACGAGCACGCCCGACTTCGCGGGTTGAGGCACCTGGATCTTCCAAACAACTTTACCTGTCCGCGTGTCGGTCGCCCCGTACAAGCCAAAGGGCTTTGCGCCAGGAACATGGTTGATGAAGGTCGAGCCCAGGTGCAGGTCTCCGTTGACCGCCTGGGGGATAAGACTGTCATTGCCGGCGCGAGTCTTGAAGACATCCGGATCGTGCCTGGCGCCGTAGTAGACGTATTTTGTTCGTGGGCTATAAGCTGCCGGGTTCCACTCGCATCCCCCGTTGTCACCCGGCATAATCAGCCGCAGCGTCTCATCGGGAGGAGTGTATTGGCGCGAAAGGGCAACTTCGGTCTGACCTGGAGCGAGGAAGGACGTAAAAGCCGCGGTTATGGCAGCCGTGTCGGGCTTTTCCTCAGGTGTGAGCTGGTCGAACCGCAGCGGGGTTATCGGCTCGACAGCAGAATAGGGTTGGGTTGGTTTGGCCAGCTGGAACGCGGCACCAAGACCACTTGCTGGGACGGGTTGCTCGGTCACCGCAAAAATGGGATCGCCCGTGCGGCGGTCGAGAATGAAATACTGCCCGGTCTTGGCGCAATGGCCAAGGGCCCTGAAATGCTTTCCATCTTTCTCGAGCGGGAATAGGACAGCAGGTTGTGCGCTGTCGTAGTCCCAAATGTCGTGGTGCACTTCCTGGAAATGCCACACCGGATTGCCGGTAAATAGGTCTACCGCAACGACCGATGCGGAAAATAGATTGTCGCCAGCCCGGTTCTCGCCTTGAATGTCGGGCGCAGCATTCCCCACGCTGAGGTACACAAGCCCTAAGTCCGCATCGATGGCCGGAGGGTTCCATACCGCCCCGCCACCAGTCAAGAAAGACTGGCCCGCGAAACTTGTCGGCTGCGTCGTGGAGAAGCGCCACACGGTTTTGCCGGTTTTTGCGTCGAGGGCGAAAACCTGGCCGCGTATCTCAAACTCGCCGCCCGATAAGCTGATGACCACCAGTTCGCGGCCACCGGCTTCCACGAATTGAGGGGCCGAGTTGATAGAGACCCTGTCATGGAAATCAGCTACCGTGCTCTGCCATGCGACTTTGCCAGTTTCTGCGTTCAAGGCCACGACGGAATCGTCAAACCGGCCGACGAAGACTTTGCCGTCTCCGAAGGCCACCCCATGGTTGTTCCGGCCACAGCAGAGAAAGAACTTCGCAAGCTGCGCCTCGTCGTTGAATCCGTCAAACTTCCATAGCTGCTGTCCCGTAGCGGCATTCAAAGCGAAAACATCGTCGTGGCCGTCCGTGATGTATAAACGGCCGTCGACTTCGATGGGCGAGGCTTCCAGTTCAGAGAGCGGATCGAGCACCCCGGTGTGGAACACCCAGGCCACCTGCAAGTTCTTGACGTTGCTGGGATTGATTTGGTCTAGGTTCTGGAATCGTGTGTTGGCAAGGTCCTTGCCGTGATTTGGCCAGTCATGATTGCCATGTTCGCGTTCTGCGGATATGCGCGACGCCCCAAAATAAAGCGCCACGCCAAAACACAGTGCGGCCACGGCCACAATCAAAACGATGCTGCGCGCCGCGGGCCGTTGTCCCACTGCGGACCGCACATTTCGTCCGAGGAATTCGAGGATGAAATTAGCAGAATTGGTCCTATGCGAGCCGAGGGCCCTAGATTCTTTCATAAAGCACCTCTTTATCTTTGGACTTTTTCAATACGCCAAGGGTTGGGTATCGTGGCCTCTTCCAATGCGGATCAGAATTGGAGGCAGTGGCCGTTTGCTACTACGCGCGTTCGAACGAGAAGGCATACCACGCTTCTCTCGGAACGAGGCGCATTCACAGATGGGATCTGTGAGGCCTCAATTACATTGGAAAGCCAGGCGGACAGTTTACCTGACGGGCAGGATTATAAGCCCGCTCAAAAGCATTTTGTAAACATTTTTTCGGCACAGTCGCAGGGCAGATTCAATTCACGTCCGCCTGGACCGGAAACTCATGGGAAAACACAATCCCAACTAAAGGTTCTCATCAATTATGAAGATCCGGAGGGCATGTCAGGACTTCATTTCGGTATCTAGAGATGTTATCGCCGATGGTCCTCACCGCCATGTCCGCGAGCGCCTTCCGAAAAAATAGACTACGCTGCTAGTTGCCCTAAGATTGCTTTGGCCCCGAGTCGCCAGCGAAGCGTCGAAATACGAAGTTCGCAGATAGTCTGAGCCGAAGCTGGCACCCCCCACCAGCGTATGAATGTAAGTATCAACATAACGATGCCTCGTGGGATGGAAAACGGGACCCGCTAAATAACTAAGGACATCACTGTGACGCCCTGTACCAAATACATTGGAGGCTCGCGCCTAGCCCAAGTCAGCTTTTATGGCCAGGCGAGAAGCACCGAGAGTGAAGCCGGCATCTACGCCGGTTAAGCCGAGTCGATTCGAATGACTATCTCGACTCACGTAGGAGTATCCCAGACTTACGTCAATAGTTCGGCCCCTTGCGGCGGCGATTGGCGATTGCGCGGAAGCGTGAACAGGGCACAGCACCAAACAAAATAATGTTGCAAAGACGGTCTTCATGGATGAATTCACCTGTGGTCAGACTTGCCGGGAGGGGGCGGTTTCTGCCTTACGAATTGAGACTACCACTCTCGTACGTGATTTCAGAATAATAAAAAGGCAGCGGCCGGGGCGGCCTGCGCTTGAGCGAGATTTGGCTCACTGGTGGTTGCTGCACCTTGGCGAGGGCTTCGTCGGTATTTCCGTTGGCGAGGAGCTGCCGAACGGAGGTGAACTCGCTGACTCCGGCGCGGAGCCGTTTAGTGGCGACCGCGGAGGCGAACAACACGATCGCCGAGAAAGCTACGACGAGAGAGAGGCGGCTGCGGCGCGAGGATTCGGACGCTCCTGCGGAGGGGAGGAGCGCGCCAACGGCGAATCCCATGACGAGGCCCCCGAGGTGGGCGGCGTTGCTGATGCCGGGGATGGCCGCGCCGAAGATCAAATTGTAAGCGATGAAGGTGCCGAGGCTGCTAAGCATTTTGCTGTTGATCTGGAGATGCGCGGGCGTCTTTTTCAAATAAACAAAGGAAACGAGCACGCCGGCGAGACCGAAGATGGCGCCCGACGCGCCGGCTCCGGCGGCGCGCGGATGCCAATAAACACTGGCGATGCTGCCAAAAATGCCGCTGGCGAGGTACGCGAGGAGGTAGGAGAAGCGGCCGAGGAGGCGCTCGGCGGCGCGGCCGAGATTCCAGAGGCACCACATGTTGAGGCCGAGATGAATCAGGCCGAAGTGGACGAACATGCTGGTGACGAGACGCCACCACTGGCCGCTGAGCGTGAGCGGACCGAAGTCTGCGCCGAACGCGATGGCTTGCTGCGGAGTGGGATTGAAGGCGGAAACTCCACGGAGCACCATGATGGCGAACACGAGTACGCTCGCGGCGATGAGAGCGATGGTCACAGGGAATGAAGGTGGCGAGAGCGTGCCGGGGGGCGGGGGCAGCGAGGCGCGAATGGTTTGCGCGAGTTGCTGGTCGCAAGTGGGGCAATTGAGGGATGAGGACGAATCGCCGAAGTTGCGTTCGAATTCCTTGCCGCACGTGGCACAGCGTTGGAGGGACATGGGAGAGAAATGGTAACAGGTTTTTTGAGCGGGGAAAAAGGCAGGGGGGTGAAGAGGACAATTTAGGGCGGGAGTGACGTTGGCAGTTCAAAGCAAGAAAAAGACTTAACGCAGAGGACGCAGGGAACAAGGAGTTCACGGAGAAATCGAAGAGAGAAATGGCCGGATGGGCGAGTGGAGAGAGATTAGTGGATTTGTTTGGTTTTGCGGGACATGTAGTCCATGAGGAGATATTGGCCGAGGGTGTAGGGCGTGGTGAAGTAGGCTTTACCACGGCACATTTCGGTGATTTTCTGAACGAAGTGGACGAGGGAGTAGTCGCTGGCAAGCATGAAGGTGTTGATCATGATGCCGGCGCGCTTGCATTTGTTTACTTCCTCGAGGGTTTGGCCGACGACGAACGGGTCGAGGCCGAAAGCGTTTTTGTAAATGCGGCCGTCTTCGAGGGTGAGAGCGGAGGGCTTTCCGTCGGTGATCATGACGATCTGGCGCATATCTTTTTTCTGGCGGAGAAGGATGCGCTGGGCCATGCGCAAGCCTTCGCGAGTGTTGGTGTAATACGGGCCGACCTGGACGCGGGCGAGTTCGCTGAGGGGGACTTCTTCTGCGGAGTCGTGGAAGAGGACGAGGCTGAGCGTGTCGGCGGGATATTGCGTGCGAATGAGATGGGAGAGGGCCATGGCGACGCGTTTGGCGGGCGTGAAACGGTCTTCGCCATAGAGAATCATGCTGTGGCTGCAATCGAGAAGGACCACGGTGGCGCAGGAGCTGTGGTATTCGCACTGATGGACCATGAGGTCCGAGTAGGTCATTTCGATGGGAACCTTTGCGCCTTCGCGGCGGACGGCATTGAAGAGCGTGGCGCTGATGTCCATGTTGAGCGTGTCGCCGAATTCGTAAGGGCGCGAGACACCCCCGGATTCGACGCCGGTGGAGAGGTCGCGGGTGTCGTGGCGGCCAAAGCTGCTGCGGCCGAGCGAGCCGAGCAAATCCTGCAGGGTTTTGAAGCCGAGAAAATCGATGGTCTTGTCAGTGATTTCAAAACGCACTTCGTTCTGGCGGTCTTGCGGCTGGCCGAGTTGGCCGCGCGCGGAAGTCTGTGGCGGCGGCGTGATCTGCGGCGGCTGCTGCGGATTAATGAAACCTTCGTTGGCGAGGCGTTCGGCGAGTTTATCGAGGAGATCCTTCACCGCCTGGCTGTTCATGGCGCCGGGATCCTGGAGCATTTCGCGGAGTTCGTCGCTCATGGCGTCTTGCGGGAGCAAGTCGCCTTGTTGCAAGGCGCGGAGGATGGCTTCGCGCAAGGCTTCCATGGAGCGCTCGGGGTCCATTTGGGAGACGCCGTAGAATTGAGATTCGAAGCCGCTCTGGAGGAAGAAATCGCCGAGGCGTTTGATGAGTTCTTCGAGGTCGATGGCGTCGGCTGGTTCGCCGGTGTATTTGCCGTAGCGGATGAATTTCATGGGCGGGGCCTTAAAAAGTTGAAAGTCGAAAGTTGAAGGTTGAAAGTTAAGAGAAAAAGCGCGGCAATCGCGAGGCGCACGTTGCGGGCGCAAGAAGCGGCCCGCCTCAGAAGGCGGGCCCTACAAACCGGTTTGCGCGTGGTGGTCATCAGTTGAATTGGCGGCGCGGCGGGCGGCCGGGAGTTTCGCGCTCGCGCTGATCTGGTTGCTTAGGCTTTTCGGCGTAGTAGCCGCGCTCTTCGCTGCGGCCGATGCGGCGATGGGCCCACAAACCTTCGAGAATCATTTCGGCGGCGGCCGCGGCGGCGCCGGCGTCCTTGCGATCCTGAACGCCGAGTTTGCCGATGTGTTCCATCAGGCCGTGAATTTTTGAGAGCTGCTGGTGGCGCTCCATGGTGTTGGCCAGTTCGGGGAGCTTCAGTTCGCCGCCCAATTCAAACCACTGAATTACCGGCTGGAAGTTTACGTCCGTGAAATGCTTGCTGAAGACGCGGCCGACGGCGGTGCGAATGAGTTCGCGGGCGATGGTGTCTGCGCCCTTGAGTTCGCCTTCGTATTCGAGCTCGATTTTGCCGGTGATGGCGGGAAGGGCGGCGTAGACATCAGCGACTCGGGCTACGACGGATTTTTCGCCGTTGCGAGCGGCGCGCTGCTCGGCACTGCTGACAAGGCTTTCCAGCGTGGTGATGGGGAGACGCTGGCTGACACCGGAGCGTCGATCAACACGCTTGTCTTCACGCGCCTGGAAGGCGATTTCTTCCACGACCTGGCGAAGATAGTGCGGCACATCGATTTTCTTGCCGGAATCGCGGCCTACCCAGGCTTCCTGCGCCGTGATGGTCATTCCTTCTTCGACGCTCGCGGGATAATGCGTGCGAATCTCGGCGCCGATGCGATCTTTCAGCGGCGTGATAATTTTTCCGCGCGCGGTGTAATCTTCCGGATTCGCGGTGAAAACGAGGAGCACGTCGAGCGGGAGGCGCAGGGGATAGCCCTTAATCTGAATGTCGCCTTCCTGCATGATGTTGAAGAGGCCGACCTGAATTTTTCCGGCGAGATCGGGGAGCTCATTGATGGCAAAGATGCCGCGATTGGCTCGAGGGAGAAGGCCGTAGTGGATGGTGAGCTCGTCGGAAAGGTCGCGGCCTCCGCGGGCCGCCCGGATGGGATCGACATCGCCGATGATGTCGGCCATGGTTACGTCAGGCGTGGCGAGCTTTTCGACAAAGCGATTCTCGCGGGGCATCCAGGAGATGAGAGTATTGTCGCCGTCGGCGGCGATTTTTTCGCGGCAGGCACGGCAGATGGGTTTCAGGGGATCGTCGTTGATTTCGCAGCCTGCAACGACGGGCATTTCCGCGTCGAGCAAGTTGATGAGTCCTCGAAGAATGCGGCTCTTGGCCTGGCCGCGCAGGCCGAGAAGGATGAAATTGTGGCGAGAGAGCAGGGCATTGACAATTTGCGGGACCACGGTGTCCTCGTAGCCGTGAACGCCGGGGAAAAGCGTTTCGCCCTTTTCGATGGCGCGAAGCAGATTGCGGCGGAGCTCATCCTTAACGGAGCGGGATGCACCGCGGGGATCAAAATCGGGAATGCGCTTTAGCTCGCCCAGAGTGCGCGGTTTGGAATGTACTGAAGATTGCATCGATGTGCTTGACGTCATTTCTGTCCCGTTCCGCGGTCCCCGCCTGGGTCGGAGGCCGCACCATACAAACCTAATTCAAGCCGTGCCCGTTACCGCCGGCGCGCTGGCGCATGGCCTCTCCCTTCTGTAGATGCGGTGCCCATTCGCGAAGGTACGTTACCAGGCGCTCCTGGCGGTCCGCCTCCGACCGAAGCTCGAGGATTTGCTGCTTCCACAATAGATCCATCGGCAGCGCGGCGGCAACGAGATAAGAGAGTTCCTCAGGCGCGGCGCCTTCGAGATTTTTCGGATAGTCGCCGAAGATCAGGGTGTGGCAGGCTTCGAAGAGCTCCACGAGTTCGCGGTGGATGCGCGGATTGGCGGGCGTTTCCCGGTCCTCCAGGTAATCGACGTGGCCTTCCAGAAGCGGGTCTTCCGGGTAAAGTTCCACGACGCGGAAGGGAGCGCGGCCGGCAGTGAGGATGTCCATCCGGCCATCTTGGTAGTGTTTTACGACGTCGAGAATTTGGGCGGTGCAGCCGACTCGCGCCACACCCTTGTGAAGAGAGAGAAGCATGCCGAATTCAGACTTTTCTTCCAGACAGTTTTTCACCATTTCGCGGTAACGCGGCTCGAAAATGTGCAGAGGAAGTTCCGCGCCGGGAAGAAGGACGACGTTCAGCGGAAACAGAGGAATGCGATCAGGCCGCATGGGTCCCAAGTAAAGATGATACCAGAGCAAGTGACTGGTGACTCGTGATTGGTGACTGGTTTCCAGCGACCAGCGCTCGATTCCTAGTTGTCGAGGCGAGCGCCGTTGCCGAATGTGCAGGGGTACGCCACACGCGGATTTTTGCGAAGAGTGCGTAATTCCATGAAAAGAAAAGACTTGATTTTTTCCGAGTGCAAAAAAGTGAAAAAAATTGCAAGAAAGTGCGCAAGGATATGAAAAGAAAGGGAATGGGGGATAGGGAATCGATCACCGAGTTTCTGAAAGTTCGGACCCCCTCCACCTCCCCCATCAATTGCGCATGACTAGCAAAGGAAAAGACTTACGGAATTAGCAATTCACAAATGCCTTATTCTAAACGACATGTTTTTGGTTGTTTGGGAAGAGCCAGAACCGAAAAATTAGTTTCGGCGGGAAGAAAAGCGGCAGCAAGCTCCCGCACTCCACATGGAGTTCTACACAGGGTTAATTATAACAAGGGATAGCAGGAAGTCAAGAAAAACTTTGGTGGAGGGTTAGTTTCGGTAAGCGCGTGTTTACCAGGTGAGGCGAGGCAAGTCGGCGTTAACGCCACCCGCAAGGGGGCGCCGGAGTGGAAAATGAACGTCTTCATTACGGTATGAAGAATAGGTGATGTTACTCGCTTGTTGCCCAAACCTTCGCGCTCTGGAATTTCTCGCTACTTATCCACACCTTTTTTTCCCACTCATTCCTCACCTGGGCGAACGCCTCTCGTGCCGCCGGTTTGTCTTCCACCTTAAAGGCCATGCTGGCGAAACGATTCCTCTTCAGGTTGGAGACTTCATAGAGTTGTTCGAGGGCTGCATAACCGCGTTTGATCCTTTCCCATCGCGCGCTTCATTCGCTGCTTTTTCAAGCTGGTCGAAATTTCCTTGGCTGAAATATTGCTTTATCGGGCTTCGTACTCCTGCTCGGTTTGGAGAGTCTCAGCAGAGGCTTTGCGCCTCTCGGTGAGCGGCGGAGCCGCCGAGACCTGGTTGGCGTGGTTGCTCGGCCTGTATTCGCGAGCGATCTGAAGCAGGGCTCGACTATCCAAACGTCCAGACGCCTGCGTTCCCCTGCAAGAAGCCCCCGCCAAACAACAACTAAACGCTAGAAGGAGCGCAAGTTGCCTGTAAGAAAGCATGTACCCATTCCTCTTTAGTTATTGAGGTAACTAGATCGTACGGGACCTGGTGTCCCAGCGAAACTGTACTGAAGGACTGGTTTCGATGTTTGATTGGACACAGAATGAAAGCGCTTTGACTGGCAAGCTAGTCAAGAGAGTTCGGTCAGGAGGGCTTGCATTTCGGAGCTGGCGTGTTGATCGCCTTTTTTCGCGGCGGCGGCGATGCCGTTGGAAAGGATTTGCTTGGCTTCGCTGGTGCGGGATTCGCGGGCGAGCAGTTGGCCGTACATCAGATAGGCGGGGATGTAATCGGCATGGCGCTCGAGGAGAGTTTCAAAATGCGTGACAGCGGCTGCAGGGTCGCCACTGTTCATGCACTCCATCGCCAAGCCGTAACGAGAGAAGGCGTCATTGGGCTTTTTGGCTACGAACTCTTCGAGCAGCTGGCGGCGGGTTTTCTTTTGGTCGGTCATCGGTCGTCTCGTATTATACGGGGGCGGGAGATGGGGGCAAAGAAAGTTGAAAGTCTGCAGTTGAAGGTCAACGGAAAGACAAGGATTAACACAGAGAACGCAGAGGGCGCAGAGTTCACGGAGAAGAGGAAAGACAAGAGAGGGAAGTGGAGACTGGAATGCAGCGGAAAAAAGGAAGTGGGCGGGAGCTTGAGACGAAGCTGCCCGGGAAGCCAGTCAGCGCCTCGCGTTCGGAGATGACGGAAATCGTTTTGCCGGCGATGACTAATCCTCTGGGGAAACTTCTCGGCGGACAGGTGATGCACCTTGTTGACATGGCTGCAGCGCTGGCGGCGCACCGGCATTCGAACAGCTATGTGGTGACGGCGTCGGTGGACTACATTGATTTTCGGAACCCGGTGAATCTGGGCGAGATTGTGAATTTGAAGTCGCAAGTCAACCGCGTTTTTCATACTTCGATGGAGGTGGGCGTCGAGGTCTATTCGGAGAATGCGATGACGGGAGAGCGGAAGCATACGACGACGGCGTATGTGACGTTTGTGGCGGTTGACGAGCATACGCGGATGCCCAAGGCCGTGCCGCCACTGATTCTGAAGACAGATGGGGAGCGGCGGCGATACCGGGAAGCGGCGGATCGGCGGAAGACGCGCTTGGCGCTGAGGTACGGCAGGGACGCGAGAAGGAAGAAATAGAAATTTGAGCAATAATGGCCACAAAGAGTTCGGTGATAGAGCGGAACGGCGGGAAACTTAGCCCGAATCGGTGTTGGTTGCCCAGCAAGGGCGCAGCATGCTGTGCCCCTACAAGTGGCAGAACATTTATCACGAGCGACGGTTGCGTACTTGTTCGGCAACGGCCACGGCGTGATCGACGCATGATCCGACGGCGGGTCCTTGCAGATAATTACCGGTCAACCAGAGGCCCGGGAAGCGCGAGCAAGCATTTGCGACTGCCGCCAGGCGGTCGCCATGACCGAGATTGTACTGCGGCAGGGCGCGCGGCCAAATGGTGACATTTGAAAAGATGGGGGCGCTTTTGATGGAGAGCAGAGGCGAGATTTCACGGTGGACTAGGCTAGCGAGTTCTTGGGGCTCCAACGTCGCGGCTCCTGAATCGGTTGCACCTCCTACAAAACTAGTAAGGAGCGCCTGACCTTCCGGTGCCCGGCCGGGGAAAAGCGACGAGTTCCAGACTGAGCCGAGGACGCGGAGGCCGGCGGAGCGAGGTACAAGGAAGCCGAAGCCATTGAGAGAGTGCCCGACATCGTTGTTGCGATAGCCCAGAGAGACTACGGCGACGGAGGCGTATTCGATGGAACTCAGCTGTGTTTCGAATGACGAATCGAGCCGAGAGAGAAGCGCTCCCGTGACGTCCGTGGGCGTAGCCAGGATCAGAGAGTGGGCGGAAACAGATTCGTCTCGGCCATGGCTTTCCAGACGGATATCGAAGGAACCGTCATTCTGACAAGAGATTCCTGTAACGCATGTTTGGGTAAGCAGCGCCGGGCCGAGATTATTCGCTAGCGCGCGCACAAGCGTGTCGCTGCCTTCCCGAAAAGATTGCAGGGTGGGACGCTCCCGAGGGCCTTTCTTGGATTTTGTGAGGCGCAGCATGCCGCGAACGATGCTGCCTGCGGCCTTTTCGGCTTCGTAGAGTTGCGGGAAAGCGCCGCGAGCGCTTAGCCGCTCCGGATCGCCTGCGTAGATGCCGGAAACGAAAGGCCCCACGAGGCGATCGAGCAACTGCGGGGAGAATTTTCTGCGGACGAAAGCGGCGACGGATTCGTCGCCGTCGGGAGGAATGCTTTTCCCGAGGATGTCGCGCATGAGGGCCCATTTCGTCGAGCCATTCATCAACGAACTCATGAGAAACGCGGGAGGACTCATGGGCACGGGCCGGAGTTTGCCGTCGATCAGGACATATCGAGGTGCGCGCCGCGGGGCTTGCAACACTTCCTTCGAAATGCCGAGTTCCGCGCAAAGCTCGCGGAGCGCAGGCGTCCCGCTGAAACTCTGAGGTCCCAATTCCAACAGGAAGCCGTCGCGAGTTACAGAGCTGATGACCCCACCGGGACGCGGAGAGGTCTCGACCAGTTGTGCGTCAATCCCGGCTTTGCGCAGAGCATAGGCGCAGACCAGGCCGGAGATGCCACCGCCGACCACTAGTGCTGGGACGTGACGGGTCAGGGAGATGTGAGCACCCCCGTGGGATCAGAGAGTTTTCGAAAAGAGCGGCTTTGAGATGAGCTGCTGTTTTTCGAGATACGGGTCGAAAACCATGGCCAGATTGCGGATGAAGATGCGGCCGAGCCAGGTGGCGCGGATTTCGCCGCGATCGAGGAGCACAAGGCCATCCTGGCGGGATGGCTCCAGGCGGCGAAGCTCGTCGGCGAAATGCTGGTCGAAATCGATGCCGAATTCGCGTGAAATCTCGTCCTTGATCACGATGGTATGACACAGCAGGCGGCTGATAACGGTGCGGCGCAGACGATCCTCATTCGAAAGCTGGTAGCCGCGCATGGTAGCGAGGCCACGTTCGGCGACGGCCTTTTCCCAGGAAGGAATATCCCGGTAATTTTGCGCATAGGCATCCTGAATGCCGCTGATGGCGGTGATGCCCATGCCGTAGAGGTCGGCGCCTGCTTTGGTGGTGTAGCCCTGAAAATTGCGGTGCAGCGTGCGGTTTTGTTGCGAAACGGCAAGCTCGTCGCCAGGCTTTGCGAAGTGGTCCATGCCGATGTAGAGATAGCCGGCGTCGAGAAACTTGAGCAGGCCCACGCGGAAGATTTCAAATTTTTCCATACCTTCAGGGAGATGCGCGGCGAAGGAGCCCTGCTGCTTCTTCAACCACGGCACGTGCGCGTAGCTGAAGAGGGCAATGCGATCCGGAGCGAGTCCAAGAATCTGATCCACGGTGTGGGCAAAAGTGTCCGCCGTTTGGTAGGGAAGGCCGTAAATCAAATCGACGTTGATGCTATCGAAGCCGAGTTCGCGGGCGGCGAAGAGCAGGTCGCGCGTCATTTCGTAGGGCTGAATGCGATGCACCGCCTCCTGCACATCGGCATGGAAGTCCTGAATGCCCATGCTCAGACGGTTGAAGCCGAGCTTGCGCAGGGTTTCGAGATGCTGGCGGGAGGTTACGCGAGGGTCGACCTCTATGCCTATTTCACTGTCGGGGTCGAAATGAAAGTGCTCTTTGGTGAATGCGAACAGATCCTCGATCTGTTCGGGTGTCAGGTACGTTGGCGTGCCGCCGCCCCAATGGAATTGCACCACGGGGCGATTCTTCGAGACGCTGCGGCTGATGCGCTTCATCTCCCGCTTCAGCACGTCAAGATAAGGCGGCGCGACGTTCTTGTTCCTTTGGATGACGACGTTGCACGCGCAAAAGAGGCAGAGACTTTCACAGAAGGGAATGTGCATGTAGAGCGAAACGGGCGTCCTGGCCCGCTCGGCGTCTTCGTGCACCCTTTCGAGATCGGCTGGGCCGAAAGCGTCGTTCCAGACGGGCGCGGTGGGGTAGCTCGTATAGCGCGGCCCCGGACGATTGTATTTGGCGAGGAATTCCTCGCCGACGTGAAGTTCGCCGCGCATTTGCTGCAAGCTTGGATGTGCGAGTGTCATGCTTTCTGTCTCCTATCGCACCTGCGCAGCGGGTCTTGCATGGTGAAGCAGCGCTCGCTGGCCCGTCTCGATAAATAGCTGGGCATTCTCGACCGGAGTGTGCTGCAAAATGCCGTGACCCAGATTGAGGATGTGGCCTTCGCCGGCCAGAGAATTGATGGTGCCCAGAGTCGCTTCGCAAATTTTCTCTGGGGGGCCAAATAAGATGGCCGGATCGACGTTTCCTTGCAACGCGATTTTTGGACCAAGCGTCTTCCGGATCTCTGCTAAATCCACGCGCCAATCGACGCTGAGGACGTTCGCGCCGGAGCGCGCCACGGCAGGTAGCAGATGCTGCGACGCTTTCGTATAATAAATCACGGGGACCGAGCCGCCGAGGCCCGCGATGATCTCCTGGACGGCCGGGAGAGCGAAGTCTTTGTAGTCCTGTAGATTCAGTTCGCCGCACCAGGTATCGAACAACTGGACTGCCGTTGCCCCTGCCGCGATTTGCGCCTTCAGATAAGGAATCGTTGCCTGAGCGATGCGATGGAGCAGCTCGTGGAACGTTTTCGGCTCGTGGTAGAGGAAACTCTTGACCGTGGCGAATCCTTCCTTGGTCTTGCCTTCCACCATGTAGCAGGCAAGAGTCCACGGAGCACCCGCAAAACCCAAAACGGGAACCTCTGGACCGACGGATTTCACGATGCGCCGGATAGCTTCGGGCAGGAAGGCCGTTTCCGTCTCAGGGTCGAACATCTTGAGACGGGCGACATCCGCCTTGGAGCGCACTGGATTCGGCAAGTTTGGGCCGGCGTCGCCGAGTTCCAACTGCAGGCCCATGGCTTCGGCTGGGATTAGAATGTCCGAGAAAACGATCACCGCATCAACCCCAAGCCTGCGAAAGGGCTGGATGGAGACTTCGACCGCAAGTTGCGGCGTCTTGCAAACCTCAAGGAATGCGTGCTTTGCGCGGATTTCGCGGTATTCCGGGAGATACCGGCCCGCCTGGCGCATCATCCACACAGGAAGTCGCGGAAGGACTTCCCCGCGGCAGGCGCGAAGGAATAACTCTTTTCGGTTAATCGATGCCGTTTGTTGGGTCATATTTCGTCTGACGCATCAAGGATACCAAATCCCAGCCAGTCTTGCTGATACGAGTACCAAGGTGGTATCCAAATGTGCTAGCGCCTGCAAGGGTGGGCTATACTGAAAAGGTTGCGGAATCAGGCGGGTCCTGTGGAGAAGGGCAGTTGTTCTTCCGGTGTGGGGCAGGATGAGCCAGGAGCTTAAGAACAAAGAATGAATCATTTATTCCCTATTTTGACTGCGCTTGCCTATCTCTTGAGCTTTGGGCTGTATGTTCGCTTTCTGGCAACGGGGAAGAAACTGACAGGTAGGCTAGGCACGCTGCTCTTGGGGCTGGGCCTGGTGGCGCACTATTTTGCGCTTTTGGAGAGGTCCCGCGGTTTGCACACGGTCCCTTACCATGACTTGTACGGTTCCATGTCGCTCTTCGGCTGGCTTCTCGCGCTGACCTATCTGGGCCTGGAGCTCTATCACCGGCAGCGATCCGTCGGGGCTTTCGTTCTGCCCTTTGTGCTGGTGTTCTTTCTGGCCGCGCATCTCGCCCCGGCCGACCGGCTTTCGCCTCCCGCGGCGCACGGGGTCATGTTTGCATTTCACGTGACCTTGAGCATCTTGGCGTACGCGGCGTTTGCCCTCTCCTTTGTGCTTAGCTTGATTTTTCTGGGAGAGGAACGGCTGCTCCGAAGCCACAAACTCGGCAACATGGTGTGGCGGTTGCCTCCGCTCGAGTTGCTGGAGCGCATGAGCCAGTCGGGTGTTCTGGTAGGGCTGGTGTCCATTGCGATTGGAACAGTCTTGGGATTCGTCTGGGTCGACCGGCTGAGCAGCGAATACTCGTTTTACGACCCGAAGTACCTAATCACGCTGCTGGTACTCGCACTGTATGTGCTCTATTTTCGCTTGGCGCGGACAACGGGGTGGCGCGGGGCGCGGGCGTCCAAATTGTGCATCTTCAATTTTGTAATTGTGGTGCTGAGTTTTACGGTCGTAAATCTATATCTCTCGCATAGCCACCGATACTTTTAGGAGCGAGTGGACGCGGCATGGAAATCGTTCTCGTCGGACTGAATCACCGTACGGCGCCCGTTGAGGTGCGTGAGAGGGTGTCTTTCACGACCGAGCAAGTCAAGCGTGCGGCGGAGGAGCTCCGCGCGCGGGGAATTCTCGAAGAGACGCTGGTGCTCTCCACATGCAATCGCAGCGAAGTTTATGGCGTGCCGCCGGAGTCCTCCCATGAGTGTGCCCCGGGACTTTCTACTTTTCTGAGCGAGTTTCATTCGGTGCGTCCGGATATCCTCAGCGTGTCGCTCTATCATCACTACGATCAGGAGGCCGTGCGGCATCTCTTTCGAGTTTCCGCGGGACTCGATTCCATGCTGCTGGGCGAAGCGGAGATCCTGGGCCAGGTGCGGGAAGCGTATCGCTTCGCGCACGAGCACGGCGCGACGGGGCCCGTTCTGAATCGCCTCTTCCAGGGAGCCCTGGAAGTAGGGAAGCGCGTGCGCACGGAAACGGAGCTTGGCACGCGGCCGATGTCCGTGGCTTCTGCCGGGGTGAAACTGGCGGAACGCATCTTTGGAAAGCTAAACGAGCGCAAGGCGCTGGTGTTGGGGGCAGGCACGATCAGCGAGCAAGTGGTCTCTCAACTCCGGGATCGTGGGATCGCGCAGCTCCATGTAATGAACCGCTCGCGGGACCGCGCGGACGAGCTGGCCAAGCAGTTTGGCGGAAAGGTCGTCGGCTGGGGTGAGTGGGATGCAGCGCTGCAATCACCGGATGTGGTGGTGTCATCGGTCAGCGCGGAAGAACCGGTTCTGCGGCGCGAGATCGTCGAGCGAGCTATGGCGGCGCGCGGAAATCGCGCATTGTTCCTGATGGATCTGGGCGTGCCACGGAATATAGATCCCAACGTTGGGGAGCTCTACAACGTCTACGTGTACAACACGGATGACCTGAGCGAGATCGTGCAGCAGAATCGCAACGCTCGAGAAAGCGAGGTTCCCCGGGCTCAGGGCATCGTCGACGAGCATGTGACGAAATTCCTCTCCTGGCAGGCTAGCGTCGAGCTGGTCGGGCTTGTTGATGCGCTCCGCGTGAAGATGCGGGAAGAACGTGCGTCATTTATCCGCGCACGCATGGAGCCGATGAAGCATCTGACGGAGGCGGATCGCGCTCATGTGGAGAAATTGATGGATGAAATGCTAGAGAAACTGCTTTTGGGGCCGGCGGAACGCTTGCGAGGCGAGAAAGAACTCCGGCGGAAGATTCAAAACGTCGAGGCTTTGCGCGATCTGTTTCTTTCGAACCGGGAGAAGCCGTGAGAATCCTGCGGATCGGTACGCGCGGCAGCATGCTCGCCAAGTGGCAGGCGGAATCCGTTCGCAAGAAATTGTTTGCCGCCACGGGCATGGAAGCGGAAATCGTCATCATCAAGACCAGCGGCGACAAGATGCAGCAAGCGCCACTGACGCAGATTGGCGGCAAGGGAATTTTTATCAAAGAGCTGGAGGAGGCGCTGCTGGAGGAGTCGATCGATCTTGCGGTGCACAGCGTGAAGGACGTGCCGACCGACATTCCCTCCCGGCTCATGTTTCCTGCGGTGTGCCGGCGTGATGATGTGCGTGATTGCCTGGTAGGCTCCACGCTGGCGAATCTGCGGCAGGGAGCGCGTGTGGGAACGAGCAGTCTGCGGCGGCAAGCACAGTTGAAACACCTCCGGCCCGACCTCGATCTACGCGACCTGCGGGGAAACGTAGACACTCGATTGAGAAAAGTGGAGAGCGGCGAATATGAAGCGGTGATGGTTGCGAAAGCAGGCCTGGATCGCCTCGGATTGAGCCAGCGGATTTCGGAGGTGCTCTCGCCGGAAGTCTGCATGCCGGCGGTCGGGCAGGGTGCCATCGCGGTGGAGTGCCGGTTAAAGGACACGGAAGCGGGAGACCTCTTGGCGCCTTTGGACGACGCAGAGACCCGTACAGCGATCATTGCGGAGCGCGCACTGCTGGCGGCATTGGAGGGCGGCTGCCAGGTCCCTCTGGGCGCGTGGGCACGCATCGAGCGCGGCGAGATCGTGCTCGACGCGTGCGTTTGTTCCGTGGACGGATTGCAATACGTGAAGCAGCGGGCCACCGCTCCGCCGGATCAGGCGGCGCAACTTGGAGAGCACATGGCGCGGGTGCTGATCGAGGCGGGCGCGCAGTCGATTCTGGAAGCAGTGAGCCGGCAGCGTGGCTGAAACATCGCCAAGTGCCTTGGCCGGGAAGCGCATCGTCATTACGCGTTCCGCGGCGCAGAGTGAGGCGCTGGCGCGGGAACTGTCCGCACGCGGAGCGATTCCCGTGATGCTTCCGCTGGTGTCCTTCGCGGACCCAGAAGACTTTGCGCCGCTTGACGCAGCGATTGCGGAAATCCAGCGATTTGATTGGATCATTCTCACCAGTGCGCAGGCGGTTCGCGCGGTGGTTAAGCGCAGCGAACAGCTGAAGCGCCGCTTGATTCAGGCGGGGAACAAGCTGCGAATCGCTTCTGTTGGTCCCGTAACCGCCGAAGCTGCCCGGCAAGCCGGACTTCCCGTTGAGTATGTTGCGGAGACGCACACCGGTGCGGCGCTGGCGGAGGGGTTGGGGAACCGGCTTTGCGGAGCGAAAGTATTCTTGCCACGGAGCGATCGCGCAAATCCGGATTTACCACCAGCCTTGAAGAGCCACGGCGCGCAGGTCACGGAAGTGATCGCCTACCGCACGCTGCGGCCAACCGCAGTTGATGAAAGAAACTTGAGGCAGATCGCCGAAGGAGCGGCGGACGCGGTTCTATTTTTCAGCCCGTCGGCCGTCCAATATTTTGCTGAGCTGCTTGGGGGCGAGCAAGTGCGCGGACTACAAGATAAACTGGCGATTACAGCGGTTGGACCGGTCACCGCAAACGCGTTGCGTGAGGCGGGGGTCGGGCGCACTGTGCTGGCAGGAGACACTACGGCAGCGGCGGTAGTCGAGGCGTTAGAAGAGCATTTTGCGGGAACCGTGAAACAGGGGCCGGCAGGAGCAAAGAGAGCATGAGTTTTCCTACCCATCGTCCGCGGCGTTTGCGGCGGAGCGAAGCGCTGCGTGGCCTGGTTCGAGAGACGCGCCTTACCACGGCGGGCCTCATCTATCCGATGTTCGTGTGTCCGGGTACAAAGGTCCGCCAGGAAGTCAGCTCCATGCCCGGCGTCTATCAGCAGTCGGTCGATCAGATCGTAGAAGAAGCTCGTGAAGTCGAGTCCGTGGGGCTTCCGGGTATAGTTTTATTTGGATTGCCAGAATCCAAGGACGCACGCGGCGCCAGTTCCCTGAGCGCCCAGGGTGTGGTCCAGCGCGCCATCGAAGCGATTCGCAAAGCAAAACTGAAGCTTCTAATCATTACTGACGTCTGCCTCTGCGAATACACGGACCATGGCCACTGCGGCGTGGTTGAGAACGGTGAAGTTGCCAATGATTCCACAGTGACGATTCTTGCCCAGCAGGCGCTCTCGCACGCGCGCGCCGGCGCCGACATCGTCGCCCCGTCGGATATGATGGACGGGCGAGTGGCGGCCATTCGCGAGACGCTGGATGAACACAAATTCGAGAACATTGCCATTCTTTCTTATGCCGCGAAATACTGCTCTGGCTTTTACGGACCCTTCCGGGAGGCGGCTCAGTCCGCTCCTCAGTTTGGCGACCGGCGCAGCTATCAGATGGACCCGGCCAATGCGCGGGAAGCGTTGAAAGAAGTGGAACTTGATCTCGAAGAAGGCGCGGATATGGTCATGGTTAAGCCCGCGCTGGCGTACCTGGATGTCATCCGCCGGGTGCGCGATGCGTTCGATGTTCCGGTGGGTGCTTACAACGTCAGCGGAGAGTACGCCATGGTCAAGGCGGCGGCGCAGAAGGGTTGGCTGGATGAAAAGCGAGTTGTCCTGGAAACCCTGACGGGCATCCAGCGCGCCGGAGCTGAAATTATTTTTACCTACCATGCCAAGGATGTCGCACGCTGGCTGAAGCCGTGATAATTTAATCGAGAAAAGATGAATAAAGCGCAACCCAGGTTAAAGCGCGAGCGCAAACGCTCGCGCGAGATTTTCGAGCGCGCCGAGAAGGTGCTGGTTGGCGGCGTAAATAGTCCTGTGCGGGCATTCCGGTCCGTAGGTGGAGAGCCGCTGATCATCGAGCGCGGCAGCGGGCAACACCTCTACGACGCGGACGGAAACGAGCTGCTCGACTTCGTGTGCTCCTGGGGAGCGATGATCCTGGGACATGCAAATCCAGCGATCAGCGAGGCGATTGCCGACCAGGCGCGACGCGGCACAAGTTTTGGTGTGACGACGGAGCTGGAGCTAGAGCTGGCCACGCTGATTACGCGGGCGATTCCATTCATTGAGAAGATTCGGTTTGTCTCGAGTGGCACGGAAGCAACGATGAGCGCTGTGCGGCTGGCCCGAGGAGTGACGAAGCGAGACTTCATCGTCAAATTTGAGGGCTGTTATCACGGACACGCGGACAGTTTCCTCTCGCAGGCGGGTTCTGGTCTCGCCACGCTTGGAATTGCCGAATGCCCGGGAGTGCCTGCGGCGCTGGCTGCGTTGACGTTGAACGTGCCCTATAACGATCTGCGCGCGGTCGAACGCGTATTTCTCCAGCATAAGGATAAGATCGCTGCGGTCATCGTCGAGCCCGTCGCCGCAAACATGGGAGTTGTTCTCCCGGAGACCGGATTCTTGAAGGGATTGCGGGAAATCAGTAAAAAGAACGGCGCGCTGCTGATCGTCGACGAGGTGATTACCGGATTTCGCCTGCACAATGGTTCCGTGCAGGAGCTTTTAGGCATCGAAGCGGATCTTACGACACTCGGAAAGATCATCGGTGGCGGGGTTCCCGTAGCGGCTTATGGCGGTCGCGCCGAATTGATGAATAACGTTGCGCCATTAGGCCCGGTGTATCAGGCGGGCACACTTGCAGGAAACCCGCTGGCGATGCGAGCGGGAATTGCGGCGCTTGAACAACTCACAAAATCTGAGCTGTACGAAGAGATGACGCAACTGGCGCGGCGGCTGGTCTTTGGCCTCCGCGCGGAACTGGCAGATGCCGGAATTCCTGCGCAGATCAATGCCATCGGCTCGCTCTCCACAGTTTTCTTCACAGCGCAACCGGTAAGAAATTACGCGGATGCCAAGCGCTCGGACACCACGCGATACGCCAGGTTTTTCCGCGAGATGCTCGATCGGGGCATATTTTTGGCGCCGTCGCAGTTTGAAGCTGCTTTTGTTTCTGCGGCCCACACGTCCCAGGATATTGACCGCACGCTGGCGGCGGCGCACGAGTCGTTACAGGCCATTTCTTCTGATTCTGCGGTTTAATTCTGGAGAAGGAGAGTAGAGGAATGGCCGAGGGTATCGAACTCCCCGAGAGTCATCACGGGTCCGAGGATCATCCACTGGTCCTGCCCGTCTCGCTTACGATCTCGATTATGGCGGTATTACTGGCCGGTGCGTCGTTGCTCGGTCACCGGGCGCACACCGAAGGGTTGAGCCTTGAGACTGAGGCAGCGAGCCGTTGGACACAGTACCAGGCGAAAAGCGTCCGCCTCCACGAAGCCCAGGGGTTCTCCGACGTGGTCAGGCTGGTGGCACCGCTGAACAAGGAGTTGGGCGAAGAACTGAAAGAGAAATATGCAAAGGAAGTCGAGCATTATGAAGGCGACAAAGTCGATGTCAGCAAAGAGGCGAAGAATTTGGAAGAGGAGCGCGATTTGACGGTTCGGCAAGCTGACCGATTTGACGGTGGAGAGGGGCTTTTGGAAATAGGGCTGGTCATCTGTTCGATCGCGCTTTTGACCAAACGAAAGGGATTCTGGTTCGGCGGCATGCTTATCGGTGCTTTGGGCGTCGCCCTGGCGGCGACTGCATTCTTGCTTCACTAAGTTAAGCGCGTGCCGGCGGTTGCGAACCCCTTAACAGCGCGATTTCCGGGGTCAGACGATCCAGCTTCCCAACCAATTCCTGGTGGCGCACATCTTCGCCGGTGGGCTTCTTCCCGAGAAATGTAAGTGTCCCGCCGGGCTCCAGCACGCATCGTTCGACCTCGGAGAGCGAATCGAAGCCTTGCTTGCGTGCAGCCGCTTCGAGCTGCGACACGGTGATAAGTTCCTTCTTCAAATTCTGCGTGCGCACCTTGCCGGTTTCGACTAAGACGTTAGCTTTACCTTCGACCAACTGGTCGAGTTTCCTGTGATCGTACAGGAAGCGAACGACGAGATAGTTGGTGGCCAGCAGGGAAGTGGCGCCGATGATTCCGCCCAGGACGCTGTGTCTTCGCCGATGGCGTTCTGCACCGTATTCGAGAGCGTCAGCAGGACGACCAGGTCGAACGGATTGAGTTGGGCGAGTTCGCGCTTCCCGGAGAGCCTGAGGCTGACCACCAGGAAAGCATAAAGGACGATGGGCCGAAGGATTTTTTCCGCCAAGGGAAGCCCCAAGACGAACATATCTTTCCAAGTATCGTGCATAACAGAATTGCCTCCTCGGGGGGTGCCCGTGTGGATCGTGACAAAGGCCGGTGTCCTCGTTGTCAGAGAACGGGGGGGGAGCGTAACACGCACGAAATCCTAGTAAAAGAAGGCTGTTCTGAGAGGCCGTGCTGTCCTTTGGTACAGTCATTTTTTCGCGACGTTTTCCCATTCGATTGCATACACAAGGCTTCGGCCTCTGTATGATTAAAACTGTTAGAAATAATCTGCATGGCCAAGAATTAGTCGCAGTAAGTCTGGATTATTAAGTTCAACGGAGGACGCAGGACTCACCCTCGCCCGCGGTGCACGTTTGCGCAGGCTAGTGTTGCGAACAGCCACCAAATGCCCCAACGTGCCCCCTACGCACAAGGCACCGTCATTGGTCCGGAGCAACTCTCCACGTTGTTGGACTCTGTCCAGGAACTCCTCACGATTCTCAGCCCAGACGGAATCATTCAATTTGCAAGCGCAGGTTTTACCCGTGTTCTTGGCCATCGGACCGAAGATCTTGTCGGAAGTTCAATTATCGACCTCCTCCTTCACGTAAACGATGCCGACGGAGTTCGCGAACGTCTTCGCGATCTGTCCGCCAGCGGGGGTGGGAAGTTTGCCGGCCGCTGCCGGTTGCGGAGCAAAGACGGGAGCTGGCGATGGTTCGACGCTGAGGCCCGCGATCATACCAACCTGCCAGCCATCGAAGGCATTGTCGTTAATTTTCGGGACGTCACCGATCTTCACCGCATGGAAGCGGAGCGCCAGGTCATCTCCGAGATCGTGCATGCCCTCAACGAAACTGCCAACCTGGACGAGTTGTTGCGGGGCATCCATCGAGCACTGAAGAAAGTTCTCTACGCGGAGAATTGCTTCGTCGCGCTCCATGACTCCGAGGGGGATGCGTTTACCTTTCCATTTTTCGCCGACCAGGTTGATGTGGCGCCTGTGCCGCAAAAGGTAGGGCACAGCTGCACCGCGTTTGTTTTCCGCAGAGGATCACCGATGTTGATTTCGCAGAACGAATTCGACCGGCTCGCGGCCGAAGGGAAAGTCGAGCTCGTTGGGTCGCCCTCGCCTTCTTGGCTTGGCGTTCCTCTCAAAACACCCACAGCGACCATCGGCGTCCTCGTTGTCCAGCATTACCATATCGAAAACGCGTACGACATTCGCGATCTGGAGTTCCTCAGCTCCGTCGGCGGTCACATCGCTCTCGCCATTGAACGGCGTCGTTCGGAAGAGGCGCTTCGCAAGAACGAAGAAATGTTCCGGCTGCTTTTCAGCTACAATCCGCTCCCCACTTGGGTCATCGACAAAGAAACGCGGCGGTTCCTGGAAGTGAACGATGCGGCCGTCCAACAGTATGGATATTCCCTGAATGAATTCAAAAGTATGAGTGTTCTCGACCTTCGCCCAGAGGAGGAACGAGCAAGATATCTTGAACAATTGAAGCAGATTCCGAACGAAGGGCATTATCATGGCCATTGGAAGCATCGCAAGAAAGACGGCAAGGTGATTCAGGTCGAAACTATTTCTCACGAATTGGAATACGCAGGGAAGCGAGTCCGCCTGGTGGTGACCCAGGATATTAGCGAACGTCAACTTCTCGAACAGCAGCTCCGCCAGTCGCAAAAAATGGAGGCAGTGGGACGCCTGGCGGGGGGCGTTGCCCACGATTTCAACAATCTCCTGATGGTCATCAAAGGACACACGGAGCTTCTCCTCAATGTCCTCCCTCCTTCAGAGCACTATTCGAGAAAGATTGAACAGATCGATCGCGCCGCCGATCGCGCCTCGGCCTTGACTCGCCAGCTTCTCGCTTTCAGCCGTTTGCAAGTCTTGCAGCCGCACGTCATGAATCTGAATGACGTCGTCGAAGAGATGGGCAGGCTGCTGCCCAGGCTGATCGGCGAGGATATCGAGCTCGTCATCCGCAGCTCGGAGGATCTGGGGGCGATCCGCGCGGACGCCAGCCAGATGGAACAAGTGATCATGAATCTAGCCGTTAACGCCCGGGATGCCATGCCGGCCGGAGGGCGGCTCCTCATCGAGACTTCGAATGCGGAACTGGACAGCACATACAACGCTGTACATCCCGTTGTCCGGCAGGGCCGCTACGTTCTCCTGGCGGTCTCGGATACCGGTACGGGAATGAATGCGGAAACGCAGGCACACATCTTTGAGCCTTTCTTCACCACCAAGCCTCAAGGGAAGGGCACGGGGCTAGGCCTGTCTACGGTTTACGGCGTGGTGAAGCAAAGCGGCGGATTTATCTGGGTTTACAGCGAAGTGGGGAGAGGGACTTCTTTCAAGATTTATCTTCCGCGAGTCGACCAGCCGGTCGAGGGCATTGGCATAGCGCCAACAGTCTCGGAGGCGCCACGAGGAACGGAAACGATCCTGCTCGCCGAAGACGAGCAGGACGTGCGCGAAGTGGCGCGCGAGTTTCTGGAGTCCGGAGGATATACGGTGATCGAAGCGCGCGACGGTGCGGAAGCCCTGAAAAGGGTGGAGAAATACGAAGACGCCATCGACTTGCTGGTCACAGACATGGTCATGCCCGGAATGACCGGACAGGAACTGAGCACGCGACTGCTGGAGAGTCGCCCGGAGATTCGCGTTCTATATATGTCTGGTTACAGCGAACGAGCCGCCGTGGACTCTGCGCGGGGCGACTCCTCCATGCGTTTACTGTCGAAACCATTCAGCCGCTGGGCGCTTCTTCGCGCCGTTCACGAAATCCTGAAACAATCCTGAAGCCGCCCATTCCTTCCGCGAACTTGGATGCCCATCCGATTGTTAATGAATCTTCGGATGTTTCTTATGCCAGTCGGTGTGCAGTTGGAAGGTCCGCCCTGCCTGGATAACCGCAAAATCGTCACCCGCTCTGCTTACAAATTGGAGTCCGACCGGGAGATTCTTTTCCGTGAACCCGCAAGGAACAGACATTGCTGGGAGCCCGCAGATATTGCCAATGCCGCCGAGAGGATCGGGAAAAACCAGATCGGTCTCGAGATTCAAGGTTAGAGGTGTCGCTGGAACAGGCTGCGCTGCTGTCGCGATCACGTCAAATGTCTCAAACAAGGAATCCATTTTCTTCTGGGCGATTTCTCTCACCTTCAGGGCCTGCAGATAGTCCGCAGCGGAATACTGCTCGTTCACATACCCGGCGATTTGCCCCAGTGGATCGGTCAATTCGCTCACTCGCCCGGAGCGAATCAAGGAACGGAAAGAAGCGGCGCATTCCACCGCAACGATGATACTGCCCGCATCCTCCCAGGGGCCAACAGGCAAGGTGACATCTTTCACGCTTGAAAAATATCTCTTGAGGACCCTGTTTGCGGTTTCGATTGGCTTCGCAACGCCTGGTACAAGGGATTTCCATGCATTCGTGAGCCAGCCGACCTTTAGCAGCCGCGAATGCAATTCCATGGAGGGCGAATAAGTGAACGCGCCCTTATCGATGGGCACTGTTCCGCGGTCCTTTGGGTCATGCCCGGCGATTGCGGCGAAGATGCGCGCGCAGTCCTCGGCGCTGCGGGCCATCGGGCCAATCTTGTCCATCGAAGGCGCGAGCGCCATCGCACCGTAACGACTGACGCGCCCGTAGGTCGGCCGCAGACCGCTAACTCCGCAGAAGGCCGAAGGGCAGATGATCGAACCCCACGTTTCCGTGCCGATAGCAAACGCCGCCAGGCCTGCGGCCACGATCGCGCCTGAGCCGGACGACGAGCCGCAAGTCCAGCACGTGGTGTCCCAGGGATTCTTGGCCTGGTCCTGCAACGATGCGGAGGCGAAGCGGTAGCCCATTCCGCCGGCGAGTTCGATCATGGATGCTTTGCCGATCATCACGGCGCCCACGCCTTTCAGATGGTCGATCACCGTGGCGTTGTAATCGAATACCTGGTTTGCATAGGGCTTCGCGCCCCAGGTGGTCGGAAGCCCTTTCACCGCCAGCAGATCTTTCGCGGCGTAAGGAATCCCGTGCAGCGGGCCACGGTAATGGCCGCGCTGGATCTCTTTTTCCGCTGCCTTGGCTTGTTCAAGGGCAATCTCGGGCGTCAAACGGGCGTAGGCGTTGAATCGCGGTCCGAGCTTTTGGCTGCGGTCGAGATATGCCTGCGCCAGCTCGACGGGCGAGAGTTTTTTTGATTCGATGCGTTTCGCGAGTTCGCTTACAGAGAGATAGAAAATCTCTTCGCCAGGCATTCGGAATGCTCCTCAGGAATTCTTCGGCGTAGTCACAGGATTTGGTCTCGCCGGCTTCGGCGAGGGCTTCCTTTCCCGTTCCATCAAAGGCTTGAGGTACAGCGCCGGCCCATCTTCATTATCGGTGGCAAACGCGCGCAGCCGATCGAGAGGTGGCTGTGCTTCGGTGGCTAGCCGCCGGATATCGGCTTTCTGAACGTCAGAGAGCCGGTTGCCGTATTGCGCGAAGATAGCCTGAATCCGTGATTCGACTTCGGCTTGGCCTTCCGGTGAGAGCTTTGGCACGTTCGCGAGTTGCTGCGCCGGCAGCGACGCGGCGATAGACTCCGGGCTGAGAAGTTTTGACGGTGCCAGCGATGCAGCAGCGGAAACAAAGGCTGCGCGCCTCGCAAATTCACGGCGAGAAATTGCCGAATCGCTCTTGTTGCCCATCGCGGGTCCCCCTTGATTAGAACAAGAAGTGCAAAGCTATAAGTGAAAGGCTCAAAGTGAGGCTACTGAATCCGTGTTCGAGCGTCAACTGTCCGCGCGAATGGCTGAACGGATTAGAGGAAGTAGCAGGCCGGCTTTCGCGCAGTTAGCTCACTTCCGTGAGTGTGCGAATCTGCGTTTCCAGAGCTTGATTGTATTGCCGCTCGATCTGAAGTTCCGTCTGTAATTTTTTCACGAGCAGGTCCAAATGGGCAATCTCGACGCGAAGCTTCTGGATGTCGGCCGCCGTCGGAGCAGGGCGAACTGGGGCGGCATTCGATTGTTGAGGAACATATTGCGGCTGCAAAGGTTGCCGCGGGGTGAACGCCTCGGCAAGTGCTCGTGGCCAGGCAGATTCTTGCGTAGCCGCGGCTGGCGGTGGAGGGGCGACATGGCGGGGTGCCACCGGAACTGGAGGTGGTGAAAAAAGATTGCTCAAAGCGTTCGAAGGTGTCGAGCGTTCAACCACCGGCGCGGGCGTTGCACTCTTTGGCTCCAGGAGACTCTTCACCCGCCCAATCAATTCCTGCGGCTGAAAGGGTTTGCGGATTAGTTCATCCGCTTTCACCGAAACCGCTTTGTCGGCGACACTCTTATTGACCACGCCGGACATGAGCACGACTGGCGTATTGCAGAATTCCGGATGCTGTTTGATCTGGCTGCAGACGGAGTAGCCGTCCTGATCGGGCATGATCACGTCGGTGATCACCACGTCGGGGCGGTTTTGTTCGAACTGTGCCAGTGCTGAAGCCGCGTCGGCACAGGTAATGACGTTGATGTTCTCGCGGCGAAAAGCGATCTTGATGACTTCGCGCATTGTGGCGCTGTCGTCAATGAAGTAGACGGTGGGTGTCCGCTTGGCCGGAGCTTCACCCAGCGGTGGAATGGTCATCGCTTCGCTCATAACGCTTCCTTATCAGCCATGTCACGCGTTCCTTCGTCGAATTCGCGCATGGCATCCAGCATAAGATCGGTGGCCGAGCGCAACACGGTACGCTGTGGCGACGTGGTCCCGTATGCGAATTTGTAGACGCCTTCGCCGCCGTTCACGCAGCTCTTCAGGATATGAATCACGGCTTCATCGCCAAACAAATTCCCGCATTCCGCGTGAGCAATCTCTCCCGCGTCGAAAAACATAACCGCGTCCGTTTCGCCTGCGTTGATGTGCAACGCGCCCGTCTGGTGCGCGTGGCCCAGCATCTGCATCACGCCCGTGAGGTCGTGGTGCGTCAAGTTGCCGCTGAGGCTTGTGTCGGCCTGGGCAAGCATCTGCGTGGGTTGAAACCCCTCCGCTTTGCTGACGATGATTTGTTTTACATGGGCGGCGATGACCGCGGGTTGCCCGTTGCGGTCGATATAGTCGTCGCAGCCGGCCTGAAATGCTTCCATCAACGCGCGCTGACTTCCATTGCCAAGCGCGATAACGGGCAGATTGGCGTTCTTTGAGTCCGCGTGAATGATTCTTGCAATCTCCAGAGCACCCATCTCCCGCATATTTGTCGCGCAAAGAATTACGGATGGCGCGTCGTATTCGAGCGCGGTGAGAGCGAAAGCCGCTTGCGTACTGGACACAACCTCAAAACCTTCGCGTTTCAATGCATCGCCGAGTCGCTTTGCAAAATAGACGTTGCTGTCGATGAGAAGAACCTTGATGGGATGTCCGGCGGGGATCACAACCGCGCCTCCGGTCTTTGCCGCGCTGCGGCTTCCGCGACCACTTGCTCCGGGCCGGGCGTGAGCGTATCGAGATTCAAGACTTCGATCACGTCACCGTCATGTGACAGCCACCCCGCGACGTGAGGCGCATCGGATTCAACCGCCGCCATCATCTCCGCCTTGATCAATTCACATTCACCTGAAACCGGCACCGCCACCCATTCCCTCTGTGCTCCGTAGTTGCGCACTGCGATCAGGTAAAAGCGGCGCGACGCCAGGCGCTTCCCCAGCAGCATTTCCGAAACGTCGCATACTGGAACAATCCGGCCTCGTCGCAGGATTACGCCTTCCAATTTCGGTGTCCGGTGTGGAAAGCGAAAAACCCTGATCGGGGCAACGAGTTCGGCAATCTGGTTCGCCGAAATGGCAAACCGCCGTTCGCCGAGTCGCAGCAGAACGAATGATTGCAGTTCGAGTTCGGTCGATACCGTCATTGCGCGGAGTTTGTCCCTTCTGGATCCTCGCTTGCGGTTTTGTCTGCCTGCAAGAGAGCCGCATCGAGCAAAGTCAGTTCTTCGGGTGACAAAAACCCTTCCGGATGCACCACCGGCACGACCGTCTGGTCGAGGGCCGTCAACCCTCGGTACCATTGCCGCTCTTCGTGACAGAAGGAGAGCGGAAGCGCCTGCAGCCGCGTCATGGCCGACATTTTGTCGATGCCGTCGATCAAGAGTGCCGTGCGTGTTCTGCGCAGCACAAATAGCAGAGACCCCTCCGCCACATGCAAACCAAAATGCATGGCGCCGTTGACGATGAAAAGTGATCTGTCCCCACGCCGCAGGACGTGGCGTACCTTTCGAAGCCCCGGCGCGCTGATTTCGGTCGCACCGCCTGACATGCTGTCCGCGCTGCGCACTTCCTGCACCGAAGCGGAAGAGATGGCGAACAACTGGCCGCTGACGCGGAAGAGAATGATCTGTTCCGTCTTTGCCGGACTCGCCTTCAATGGGGACGCCAGCCGCATTAGCGAACTCCCGCGGGGGCCGTGCGGCAAATTCCCAGGACGCGTTTTTCAATGGCCGCATAAATGTCGTCGATCCTAAGAACCTGATCGACCGCGCCGGCCTTGATGGCTTCGGCAGGCATTCCGAAAATCACGGACGTTGCTTCGTCTTGGGCCAGCACCATGCCGCCCGCCGCCTTGATTGCCTTGGCTCCGTTAGCTCCATCGTTGCCCATGCCTGTAAGCACGCCCGCAATGCTCAGTGGGCCGGAGAAGGCAGCAACGGATTCCATGGTGACGTCAATATTCGGCAGGTAGCCGTTGATGCGGCCGCTCGTCCCGTCAAGCTGTATTCGACCTGTCGGTGTAACGCGAAGATGCTGGCCGCCCGGACAGATGTAGAGCGTTCCAGGCTGAAGCGGCTCATTGGCTTCCGCTTCTTTCACGCGGATTCCAGTAAATTCCGCGAGCTGTGCGGCGTATTGCTTCGTGAATGCCGCGGGCATGTGCTGCACGAGAATCACCGCGGCAGGGAAGTCTCCCGTGAAGCCGGGAGCGATCCGCATGACGGTGGCAGGCCCGCCTGTGGACGCTGCCAGCACGACAACCGGGAAGCGCTGATCGAGCCCGGAAGTAGGCGCAGGGCGATTGCTTACTGGCGCGGGCGGCGGAGTCTTGGAGCTGTTGGCATTCTTAATCGTCAATGCCAGGCGTGACGCCGTGCGCACGACGCGTACTTTGGCTGCCATCCGCACCTTGCGCAGAAGGTCTTCTTTCACACTCTGCATATCGAGGTCGATGGCGCCCGATGGTTTGGCGACAAATTCAATCGCCCCTAGCTCCAGCGCTCGAAGCGTGCTTGCGGCGCCTTCGCGCGAGTCAGAACTGACAATGACGATCGGCCGCGGATTCGTGGTCATGATCTCCGCGGTGGCTTCTAGTCCGTCCACGTGAGGCATATTGATGTCCATGGTGATGACATCGGGTTTCAGAGATTCCGCCAGCGCAACGGCCTCGCGGCCGTCCTTAGCGTTGCCCACGACCTGCAGGTGCTCGTCAGCGTTGAAAATTCCCTCAAGAACCTTCCGCATGAATGTGGAATCATCCACGACGAGCACGCGAAACTTTTTGGTGGTGGTGGTCGCCATTGTTCGTTTACGCTACCGGCGCGACGGAGCGCGGCGCCTCCGTTCCGATGAGTTGTTCAACCGCCGCGATCAATTGATCCTCCTGCACCGGCTTGGTCAGGAATGCGGTGGCGCCTTCCTTAATCGCGCGATCGCGATGCTTTGCCCCCGCGCGCGACGTAACTACCATCACGGGAATTCGCCGCGTTGAGGGGCTCTGGCGCAGTTGCACCATTAATTCGTAGCCCGTCATGCGCGGCATTTCGAGGTCGGTAATGACTAGATGGCAGCCGTGCTGCGTCACCAACTCGGCCGCTTCGAGTCCATCCGCTGCCAGTTTCACGCGGTACCCGTTCTTCTCGAGCATCCGGCCAACGAATTTGCGCACGCTGATGGAGTCGTCCGCCACCACGATTAGACGCTCTTGCTCGACGCGGTCGATGGCCTCGGAAGGAATGCTTCCGCGCGCAATTGCCGTCGAGCCCGGCGCAAAGATTCGTGCGGCACTGGCGCTGGCCTGAATCGGCCGCCGCTCGCTCGGTTCTGTCGCCACCATGCGGTTCAAGTCGATCAGCAGAATGAGGCTGCCATCGGGTGCAATCGTCGTACCCGGGAAGAGTTTCACCCGGCGCAGGTATTCGCCAAGGTTCTTGATAACGATTTCGTCTTTGCCAAGAACTTCTTCCACGACGAGGCCGATCTTCCGGTTTCCGGCATTTGCCACAACCATGCGGAAGTATCCATTCATCGGCTCGAGAGGCGGCAACCCCAGATAGGTGTCCAGTCGCACGACCTCGGTAACCACGTCGCGTACCTTGGTCAGCAGTTTTCCACCCACGTCTTCGATTTCATCGGAGCGCAGTCGGCGAATTTCCTCGACGACCGCCAAAGGCAGAGCGAAATTCGTCGCACCGCAGCGCACGAACAGGGCCGGAGAAATAATCAGGGTGAGGGGCACCTTGAGCGTAAACTTCGTACCCTTGCCGCTCGTGCTCTGGATATCGATTTCGCCGTTGAGTGCATTCAGGTTTGCCCGCACGACGTCCAGCCCGACGCCACGCCCAGCCAGTTCCGTTTTTACGGGAGCAGTGGAGAACCCCGGATGGAAAAGCATCTCCCGCAGATCGCGTTCCGTAAGCCGGTCGGCGGTTTCCTCGGAAACTAGGCCGCGTTCGATCGCGCTTTGCTTCACGCGCTCGTAATTGATTCCACCGCCGTCATCTTCGACTTCGATGTAAATATGGTTGCCGCGATGATAGGCGCGCAACATGATATTTCCGGTGGACGACTTGCCCGCGGCGGCACGGTCGGCGCTTTGCTCGATGCCATGCGCCACGGAGTTGCGAACTAGGTGCACGAGCGGATCAGAAATCTGCTGAATGATATTGTTATCGAGCTCGGTTTCACTTCCAGAGAGATCCAGCTCGACATGCTTGCCGGTAGAGTTCGCCGCGTCGCGAACGGCGCGCGACAATCGCGAGTAGAGCGTGCCAATCGGAACCATTCGCGCGGCCGTAATCTCGTCTTGCAGGTGGTGCGCCAGTTTCGTGAATTCGTCAATATCGCCTTCGACGCGACCGATAAACCCTTGTAGTTGCGAGAGCACCTCGTTGACGTCCGCGGAAATCTCGGCCATCGACCGCGACAATATATTGAAATCGTCGTAACGGTCCATTTCCAATTCGCTGAATTCGGACCAGAACGACGTATCGCCCGCAGCCGCGCTCGTAAGCATCTTTGGCGTTCGCTCGGGGTTCCACGGTCCCTGGGCGGTGCGGTTGTTACTGATGCGGTTGAATTCGTATTTTTCCTGGAATTCGGCGACTTTGCCCTGCAGCCGCTCTTTCGAGAAGCTCAGCGTATCGACGAGCTTTTCGAGTTCAGCCACGCGGCCCACCATACGCGTGCGGTTGATGACCAGTTCACCGACCGTATTCATCATGCGGTCGAGCCGGGCCAGCGCAATTCGAACCGACTTAACCGGCGAAGTGCCGCCAGCAGATTGCTTCGCAGGCTTTTTCGCCGGTGTAGCGATTTTTGCTGGGGCTTCTGGTTCGCTCGTATGCCGAAGTTCCGTTGCCCCGGCCGATACGGCTGAAGCCTCCGCCTCTTCTGGGTCGAGCGGAGCAAATTCCGCGATGCGTCCAAGCAGGGAATCGACGCCCGTTCGCATGGCGACTTCGTCGACCCACTGCCGATGGAGCGTCTTCTTCAGAACGTCAACTGACTCAAGGCACAAATCCACCACAGCCGGAGACGGTTCAATCACTCCATCACGCAAGCCGCCGATCAAATCCTCGACGCGGTGAGCAATCGCTCCCAGCCTCTTCAGCCCGACTTGCGCCGCCGAACCTTTTACCGTGTGAATGGCGCGAAACAGTTTGTTGATCTCTTCCGGATTGTTGTTGCCTTCCAGCGAAATAAGGCAATCGCTGACAACCTGGAGATGCTCCTCCGCCTCCGGTTGGAAAAACTCAAGGATCTCGTCCGGCACCTCGTCGTCCAGTGGCAGCGCATCAAAGTAAGAGCCTGTGGCTGCAGCGACGATGGGCTGATGGAGATCCTCCGCGGCGAATCGCTCACCTGATCCCGGCTGGGAAAGATTCAGCGGCGGCGGTTCCGTCGGAAACGCGAAGCGATAGCGCTCCTTAAAAACGGCGATATCATCGACGCTCTCTTTGCCCGTGTCGCTGATTTCCAGGAGATCGGTTTCGAGCAGCGAAATTCCATCCGAAAGAAATTCCGTCAACGGACCATGCAGATCGTTGCCGAGAGGCGCGTTCAGCGCGTATTGAAAGACGTGCGCGAGTTTGCCGGCAACTTCAGAGAACCGCGGAAATCCATAGCTCGCCGAAGTGCCGCTCAGCGTGTGGGCCGAAATGTACAGCCGTTCCAGGTCTTCTCGGCGCGGTTCCACGTCCTGAAGCACGCTCACGTACTCCCGCAAATACTGCAGGTTCTCGGAGGCTTCCTGGAGGAACAACTCGACGGCTTCGCGGTCCAGCGTGCTCACGCTCGTTCCTCCGTCACGAGTTCCGGTTTCTGCAATTCATCCGCTGTCGGTTTCCGATAAAGAATACAATCGTTCAATACAATGGCCTGAAACTTCACCGGCATCTTGGAGATCGACTCCGAGTGACCGAGGAACAGATAGCCGCCAGGTTCCAGCGTGTCGTAGAACCGCTGCACCAGCGAGCGCCGGCGCTCTTCCGAGAAGTAAATCAGCACGTTCATGCAAAAAATCATATCCATGCGGCCGACGTACACCGCCGAAGCGAGGTTCATCTGCGCAAATGAAACCATCTTGCGCAGCCGCGGCTTTACCTGATGCCCGCCGCTGAGCTCCGTAAAGTGGTTCGCCAGCTGTCTTTCGCTCACGCTGGCGATGCTGCGGCCTTTGTAGATCCCGCGCTCGGCGTGCTTCAGCGCGTGCCGCCCGACGTCGGTTGCAAGTATTTCCACGTCCCAGGCGTCTGCGAATGACAGCGAATCCGCGATCGTGATGCCGATCGAATAGGGCTCTTCGCCCGTTGAGCAGCCGGCGCTCCAAATCCTCAGCGTGCGCGGATTCTTCCAGAACTTCTTCGTATGCAACTCGGGCAGCACGCGCTTCTCGAATGCTTCATACACACCGGGATACCGGAAGAAGCTCGTTTCCTGCGTCAGCAGCCGCTCGAGCAGCCCCTCATATTCGACGTTGGATTTGCGCATGGCGCGCAGCAGTTCCGTGCCCCGCTCCATTCCTTTTTCGCGCAGGTGTTCCCGCACACGCATGGAAAAGAAGCGCTCGCGCGATTCATCGAAGCAAATTCCCGTCCGCTCTTCGATCAACATGCGAATCTCGCTCAGCTCGTGTTCGCTCAGCCCTTGCACCTGTCCCTGCCGTTCGCTCATCGTGCTCCCGTTTTCTGGGCCTCGCTCTTACTGCCGCCCCTTGGCAAAGTAGGGCGTCACTGCTTAACGAAGAGCACCTGCCGGGACGGGCCGCTCGGAATCTTCATGGGCCGCCGCCGCTTTGGATGACGCGCGGAATTGCGCCAGCGCTTCGTTCAATTGATCCGACAGCTTGACGAGCTGGCTTACCGTTGCCACCGTCCCGCGCGTTCCTTGCGACGTCTGCCGCGTAATGCTCGAAATGATCTGCATGGCGTGGGCTACTCCTTCTGTTCCGCGCACCTGCTGTTTCGACGCCAGCGAGATTTCCTGTACGAGTTCCGCCGATTGGCGCACCACGTTGGAAATGGCGTCCAGCGCGCGGCCTGCCTGATCGGCAAGAGTTGCGCCACTCTCCACTTCCTTCGTGCCTTCTTCCATGACCACGACCGCTTCGTTCGTCTCCGCCTGAATTGCCTTGATCAGCGCTGCGATATCTTTCGTCGCGCTGCGGCTGTGTTCGGCAAGCTTGCGGACTTCGTCGGCGACGACCGCAAAGCCTCGGCCCGCCTCGCCCGCGCGTGCTGCCTCGATGGCCGCGTTCAATGCCAAGAGGTTCGTTTGTTCCGTAATGTCGTTGATGACGTTAATGATCTCCGAAATTTCCAGTGAGCGGTCGCCGAGAGATTTGATTTTCTTGGCGGTCGCCTGCACCGATGCGCGGATTCGCTGCATGCCCTCAAGCGTGTCGCGGACCGCTCGGTTGCCCTGTTCGGCGGCATCCAGCGCCCGGCGTGCCGCTTCGGCGCTCGCTTCGGCGTTGTTCGAAACCTGTTTCATGGAAACCGTCAGTTCTTCGACGGCGCTCGATGTGTTTGTAATTTCCTGGTCTTGCTGCGTGGCGCCCGCCTGCATTTCATCCGCGGCCACGAGAATGTTGTTGGAGCAGGCGGTCACTTCCATGGCCGCCTTGCGGACGCGCTCGAGAACCTTGGTGAAGTTATCGAGCATGTAGTTGATCGAATCCGTTACGTTCCCAAGCGCGTCGTTGGTCACCTTGCCGCGCTGCGACAAATCACCTCGCGCGACCTGGTTGATGACGCTCAGCAATTCCGTAATGCTGCGCTGCAGCGCGTCGTTGGCGTCCTGGTTGCTCGTGGCCTTGGACACTTTGGCGACCGCCCGATTCAGGTTTTCCGCAATGTAGCCCAGTTCATCGTTCGAATGGACCTCTGCGCGCGCACGCGGATCGCCGGCGGCCATCCGTTCGGAGAATTCCGCGAGAGCCTGCACCGGCCCCAGCATCGCGCCGAACCGCCACGCGAGGATCACCGCCGTCGCCAGTGCAAGTACGATGGCGATGAGTACCGTTCCCCCGGCTGGCGAGCCGAAGTCGAACAAAGACGCATCGCCGGCCTTCTTCCCGGCGCTGAAGGCGAGTCCGAGAACGACGAAGACGACCACTCCGTTCAGCAGGACCAGCGTCCAGATTGTGGAACTCAGTCGCGATTTCATGCCACCCTCCAAATCTCTTCCGCGGAGCCCTCGCCATGCATCAGCGTTGTCTCCACAAATCTCAAATGCTCGGGCCCGGAAAAACCTCAAGCAACCGGCGCAAATCGATCACCAGCGCCAGGCGGTCGTCATGCCGCAACATTCCGATGCAATGCGGCACGTTTTCCGGCGCTTGTTCGAGCAAATCCTCGGCGTTCACCGAATAGGTTCCGATCACTTCGTCGGCGGCAATGCCGATCCGAATGTCCTCGTGATGGTTCTCGATGCGCAGGGAAGCGACCACCACGTGCTTGGGCAGCAATCCTGGCCGGCGTCCTTCCGTAATCGCAATGTCTATCAGCGGCACGATGGCGCCGCGCAAATTGAATATTCCGACCAGGTATGCCGGGCCAAGGGGGAGCTTTGTCAGCAACGGCCAATCCAGCACTTCCTCGACATCCAGAACCGGAAGGCAGAACCGCTCGCGCCCGCTGCGGAAGACGCAATACTGCGACTCCGGCGGCCGCTCTTCGATCGGCCCAAGCGCTTCGAGCAGATCGCCCGTATCGGCGTCCGCCGGAAGGGGTTCGAGATGGAAGTCTTCGCTCATCGCTTTTCTCTGGCTCAGAAACTATTATGCGAACCGCCGCACTGCGCGCAGCAGATCTTCCCGTGTGAATGGCTTCGTCACGTATCCGTCTGCGCCTTGCTGCTGGCCCCAATACTTATCGCTCGCGGTGTCCTTTGAAGTCACCAGGATCACCGGAATCATGTTGAACTCGGCGTTCCCCTTCAGGTCGCGGCAAATCTGAAATCCGTTGCGGTCCGGCATCACCACATCGAGTAGGATCACGCAGGGTCGCTCGTTCGTAATGATTTCCTCGACCCGCTTGGGGTCGTGCAACGCAATCGGCCAATAGCCTTCCTTCTCCAACAGGCCTTGCATCAGCCTGACCTCAGCGGGCGAGTCATCGACGATCAGGACTTTTTTGTGCACAGCCGTGCTTTCTCCATACTTGTCCACAGAGCAGAGGTGCACGTCAGCAGCCAGCTTTTGCGTTCCGCGTGCTCTTGTGTCGTTTTAGACTAACCGTTTATAAATGTGCAGGTTGCAGCAGCTGGGCGGAACCTCAGCGGCGTCGCGAGGTTGGCGCCGTGGTCTCTTCTGTCTCAGCTTGAGATGCATTCTCAGCGTCCTGCATCTCGCTCGCAAGCGATGAGAAACGCTGCATCACCTCATTGATTCGCAGCGCCATGCTGTGCATGGTCTTGATCTGCGCCAGCGACTGAGCGGAAAGCTGCCCGGGTTCCAGCAACAGCAATTCGGCATTTCCCAGCATCGAAGTCAGCGCATTGTTCATGCTGTGCTTCATGTCCAGCATGTACCGCCCGAGTGTGGCGTGGTTCTCATTCCTGGCGGCATTTCGTTCCGCCTGCCGTGCGATCTGCAAAGCTTTCGCTCGGCGCAACGATTCTCCTGCCACGAGCAAGAGCGTTTGCGCCCAATCTTCGCGGAGCGGGATATGCACCAGCCTTGGATACTTGGTGCGCAATTGCCCGAACTCCTGGGAATCGGCCGGAACGCAAAGAATGACCGCGGTTGCCGGTTCGAGGGACCGCAGCACGCTGGTAATTTTTCCTTCGCGCACTGGTCCCACCACGACCAGGTCGTGAGCCGGTGCATCTTGTTCGCGCCACGAATCGCTATTGAGAACAGTAATGTTCGGGGCCTGGCGTTCGGCCTGCCAGCAGGCCGTCAACAGCCGGGCAAATTCGGTTTCATCGGTCAGGATGACTACGTTGGCGTGTCGCAATGAAAACCAGCTCCCTGAAGTTTCCGTCCGGGGTCGCCGGACAAATTCGTTGTCGGCTACAACTTTTCTGCTTCGTCCAACGCCGAGAGCAGACGTTTCGTGCTGATCCCGAGGTTTACCGCTGCTTCCGTATCCTTCGCTTGCTTGGCCACATCCACGCGTTCCTGCAATCGCGTGACTTCCACGCGCGCCATGTTCATCGCTCGGTCGAGCGACGTGGCATTCCCCGTTTCCTTGGCAGATTCCATTGCCGCTGTGACCAGCGCCCGGGCTACAACGGCTCGCCGCAAATCCTCCGCGGACGGCCCGTCTTCGCTGACGAATGCCGTTACTTCCCAGGAAGACATCAGAATTCGCGCTCCGCCGATCTTGACGGTGGTCATCGACCTTCCCCGCGAAGGCGGCGTCGCGATCAGTTGCTCCCAGATCTGCTCCATGCAGTTTTCAAGATCCAGCATTCCAACGGCATCCGGTGCCGCCGCAGCAGGTGCCGAAGAACGTTCCTTCGCTTTCGCGTTGGCATTGGGACCCGTGGATTCTGCCGCGGGCTTCTTCGCCGCCGGGAGAGGCTTTGCGGTCTGTGCCGCTGCCGGTTGGAGAGCGCTTTCGCCCGCTTTTCCGTGCGCCTTCTCGAGTGCTTGCTCAACGTCCGTGCGCAGACCGAGTAACTTGTCGAAAGCCTGGCTGACCGACCGTTCTGTGTATTCCTTCTGGAAGGGTTGTTTCCATTCGTCGGCCGTCGCGCAAATTTTTGTAAGTGGTTCGCTGGCCGACAGTCCGAAATGGTGGCAGTCGATGATGCGCGCGCCGGCGGTTTCCAGCTGGCCGAGTCCGGTTCGGATGGCGATCAAGTCTGCATGCATTAACTCGATTAGCGTCCGGCGCAGCAGAAAATTAAACCGGATGAACGCCAACAGCGCCGCGGGATCGTAAAACATCCCGCCGGCCGTTTCCTTCACTTTGCGCCCCTGTTCGATGAAATTCGTCTTCAGGATCTCCCGCAGGCTGCGGAAGCCCCGCAGATCTTCGATCATTTGTTCCAGCGGCGCGCACCAGTCGAGCGGGGCCGGATCCACATCTCCGAGCACCGGCTGCATCACCTGCGCAACGTCCGAAAGTTCGATGTGTTTGTGGTAGATCTTCGGCGGAACCTCAAGGGCAAAATATTGGGCGAGCATGAAGTCGATCTTGTCCCGGTCTACGTTGCTCTTCTGGGACTTGCGCAAATGCCGTGCGATTAAAGCGCGAAGCCCACTCTCGCTGTCGTTGAGAGTGGTCATCTGGAGGAGGTGACGAAGTTGATGCACCAGGACGCGCTGGTCCATCGAATCCAGCCACTCGTGGACTTGGCGGAAGATTTCCAGATCCGGTTTCTCCGGCAGGCTGCGTTTTGCTTGTGTGAAGGGGACTTCGATTTTCAGTTGCTTCGCGAGCGCCAGATAGATCGGGAACACCGAGCGTGCTTCTTTCCATTCCGCCTGCCGCGGGCCTTCCGATCGAGCTGGAGCGGGGATGTTCAGCGTTGTCGTTGTCTTGTTCACGGCCGTGTCACCACCCAGTCGCAGGGACCTTGCAAGAATCGGACGGCCACCGCTTTGCGTCCTTCGTGATACTGCACCCCGACGACGGTTGCCTCCGCCGGTTGTCCTTCCCCATGTGCCTCGATCCGCACCCGATCGTCGAACTCCAGCGGCAAAGTCGAAAGAAAAATAGCGTGCTCTGGGCCCCCAAATTCCACAACCGCGGCCTCGCGAAGACTGGTTCTGCCTCCGCGTGACGCGGTCACGCGCACCGGAATTCGAACGGGTTTTGCGCGCGGAAAAAATCGTGCCAGCTGCTCTGCGCAGTCTTGTTCGTTCGCTGTGAGTGCCAGGCCGTCGGATTTTCCCACGTCGCCCCTCGCCCTGCCGGTCAGGATCCACGCACGCTCTCTCGGCGAGACACACTGTTCACCGCAAGAGACGCAGACTTCCGATGACAGAGATGCACGCTGGACGCCAAAGGACTGGAAACGTGCGGCTGTTGCAAGTTGCAGAAATGGTGAGGTTTAGGATTTTCTCGGCGCGTTTCGTCGGCTCATCCGTCTCACCGTGAAACGTTTTCGTCTCACTGCGTGGCGTATCCCGGGTTCACGGAGTATTTGGCTTGAGACGTTTCTCTTCTTACTGGGGCGCCACTTGGGGGTCGGCACCTTCGCTTGTTGAATCCGCTTTTAAGGCAATGTTGTAGCGCTTCAATTTTCGATACAGCGTCGCGCGGCTGATGCCCAGCATCTTTCCCGCGAGGGCCTTGTCGCCGTTCGCCTGTTCAAATACGCGCAGAATCGTCATTCGTTCCATCTCCGCCAGAGCCGTGGTGGACTGTGTCGCAGCGTCTTGGGGCGTTACTATCCCCGAATCTGCCTGCTCGCTCCGAATGGCGGGCGGCAGATCGGCAACGTCAATGATTTTCCCATCACCCAGCGTCACTGCGCGCGCGATGCAATTCTCCAGTTCGCGGACGTTTCCCGGCCAGTCGTAGTGCAGCAGGCTCTTCATTGCCGCTGACGTGACCTGAATCTGCGAACCTTTGGCGTAACGATCCAGGAAATGATGAACCAGGACCGGGACGTCCGACCGGCGCTCGCGCAAGGGAGGGAGGTGCACAGTCACCACATTCAGCCGGAAATACAGGTCTTTTCGAAAGGTTCCGGCGCGATAAGAGGCCTCCAGATCTCGATTCGTCGCCGCGATCACGCGAACATCGACGCTTATCTTCTCGTTGCTGCCTACCGGCCGCACTTCTTTTTCCTGCAATACGCGGAGTAATTTCGCCTGCATTTCCTGCGGCAGTTCCCCGATCTCGTCCAGGAAAATCGTCCCTCCATCCGCAGACTGGAAGAGACCGGCCTTCGATTTCGTCGCGCCGGTGAAAGCGCCCTTCTCGTATCCGAAGAGTTCGCTCTCCATCAGCGTCGGCACCAGCGAGCCGCAATCGACGGCTACGAAAGGCGTTTTTGCCATGGATCCGCGGAAGTGAATGGCGCGGGCCGCAAGCTCTTTTCCAGTACCGCTCTCGCCGGATATCAGGACTGGTGTCCGCGTATCCTTCAGCCGGGAAATCATGCGCAGGACGTCTTGGATATTCGCGGAGCTGCCAATGATGCCGTCAAGGTTTTCTTCCGTTGTCACACGCTCGTGCAAGTACTCATTTTCCGTCACCAGACGCACTTTTTCGGCCATGCGCTGCAGCAATAGCCGTAACTTTTCCACCCGAAACGGCTTTTCGATGTAGTCGTACGCTCCCAGTTTCATCGCATCCACCGCGGATTCGATCGAACCGTGGCCGGTCATGATGGCGACTTCGGTGTGAGGGAGGAGCGCTCTCGTTTGCTTCAGCAACTCGACCCCGGACATATTAGGTAATTTCAGGTCGGTAAGAAGCAGATCCGGAGTATCGGACTCCAGTCGCGCCAGGGCTGTCTCCGCGCTTTCTGCTTCAGCGCAGACATATCCCAGAGTGTTTCCGATTGTCATGCACAGGCGGCGGATGCTCTGTTCGTCATCCACCACCAGTAGCCGTGTTTTCATCTCGTCGCTCATGGTTTCCCGAATGTCTTCTCCACCATTGATATCAATTGCTGCACTCGAAAAGGCTTCTCGATGCACGGTGTTCCGCTTTGCGCCAGGAATGCCTGCGTATCGCTGTTTGCCGTGTCGCCGCTGATGAGGATAATGCGCGTCTTCAGTTCCGGGCAATTTTTCTGAATCCACCCGTGCACTTCCGCTCCATTCACCGCTCCCGGCATTCGAATATCGGAAATCACGCCCGCGTACCGTCCATTCGAAAGCCGCTGCAATCCTTCCGCCCCCGACGAAGCATTTACCACCGCATATCCTTTGCGCTCCAGCGCCGCGCGCAGAAAGGCGATTACCGACGGCTCATCTTCGATGAGCAGGATCGGCCCTCCCGTCCACAACGCCTGTTGCGCGTTCATCGCCCCGCTTCTTTCGCGGCGGCCGACGCAAGCGCGGCTTCCGTCGCCACTGGAATCCGCACCACAAAAGTACTCCCCGCTCCCGCTTCATTGTTCCAGCATTGAATTTCCCCGCCATGCGCCCGCACGATCCCGTAACAAATGCTCAATCCCAATCCCGTGCCTTTGCCCGCCTGCTTGGTCGTATAAAAAGGATCGAAAATGCGCTGCGCGTCAATAATCCCCGTTCCGTTGTCGCTGATCGCCACTTCGATCATTTCTGCACGGCGCCGCGTGTGAATCCTGATGCAGCCGCGCTGCCCAGCATCCTGTACCGCATCGTACGCATTATTGAGAATATTCAGAAAGACTTGCTGCAGTTGCTGCGAGTCGCCCAGTGCCGCTGTCAGTGTCTCTTCAAAATCTTCCACCACCTCAACGCCATGGCTGACGAAATCATAACTCCGCAGTTTGATCGTCTGCCTCAAAACGCTATTTACCTGCACCAGTTCCCGCTGCACCGGTCTCTGTCGCGCGAAACTCAGCAAGTCCTGCACGATATCTTTCGTTCGCTGCGTCTCCTGCAGGATGATCTGCAAATCTTCCCGCGCCGACACCGGCACCTCGGGATTCTCCAGCAGCAGATCCGTGAAGCCCAGAATCGCCGCAAGCGGGTTATTGACTTCATGCGCGACGCCGGAAACCAGCCGTCCAATCGTGGCCATTTTTTCGCTATGGGCCAGCTTTGCTTGCAGCAGCGCCGCGTCCGTGATGTCCGTCATTACCACCACCACGCTGTTCACCGCATTCTGTTCGTCTCTCATGGGGCTCAGGCTGATCGAGAAATGTCCCATCGATCCGTCGCTCCGCCGCATCCGCAGTTCCAGGTTCTCCACTTGATGCCCGTTCGCCGTCGTTTCCAGCGCCGCGTCGAAATCTTCCCGGTGCGAAGCTTCCACCCAGTCCACCAGCCGGTGCCCGATCAATTCGCCTTCCTGGTAGCCTATTTCGTAGCAACGCCGGTTGGCGTAGCTGATCAGCCCCGCCGTATCCAGCACCAGAATCATGCTCTGCGTCGTATTCAGGATCTTCTGATTGAAATCGCGTTCCCGCTGCAGTTGCGATTGAAATGTCTTCTGCTCTGTAACGTCCAGCATCAGCCCGCGAATCTGCGCGATGCGCCCTCGGGCATCGCGCACTGCGGTGATATTTTGCAGCGTGTGCAGCAGTGTTCCATCCTTGCGCCGCAGCGTCTCTTCGTAATTGCGCAGCACCCCTCTCTCCGAAAGGGCCCGCAGGAATTTTTCACGCGCTTCCGGCACGGGATACAGATGTGGGCTCACGTCCGCTCGCAGCAATTCCTCCCGCGACGCGTACCCCAGCATCCGCACCATGGCGTCATTCACGTCCAGGAATCTCCCGTCCGGCGTGGCGAAAAACAATCCTTCCTGGATGCTGTCGAACAGCTCGCGATACCGCCGTTCCGCCTCCCGCCGGTCGGTAATGTCTTTCAGAACGTGGATGGTGCGCGTATCGTCGTCAGAAACGCCCGGCGTTCGCGAAGTGGAAACCAGAAAGATGCGCTCCGCCGATGCCGCCACGTACTCTTCCTTCGATCGCTGCGTATCCCGGCAGAACGGGCAGGGCAGGTCGCTCCCCGTTTCCGCGATCTGCCTCAAGCTGCTCATGGCCTCGCCGACCAGGGCCACCGGCGGCACTCCCAGGTGAGACGCGAGCGACCGGTTCGTTCGAACGATATTCCACGCGCGGTCGTGCACCACGATGTAATCGCTGATCGCGTCGATGTCTTCCACCCACTGCCGTTTGGACCGTTCCAGCTGCGAGAATCGCCGGAAATTTTCCAGCGACAGCGCCGCATGACTCGCCAGCGCATACAGCAATCGTTTCTCATCTGCGCCCAGCGTCTTTCGGTTCCGGATCAGGCAGAGCGTTCCCAGCCTTTCGTTGTCGCTCGCCGCTATCCGTACGAACACAACCGCCCCCGGCTCTCCGGGAAAGGGCAGAGCCGCGGCAATTTCCTTGGGTATTGCTCGCGTCTCCACATCGCTCTGGCTGGCCCGCGCGCACGAAATGAGCCACTCTGCCACGGCTTCCGTTGTCGCGGCTTCTCCCGGCATGGCGTGAAGTTCCGTTTCGCGTCCACGGTAAACGGCCACGCCTCCCCAGGTGGCATCCAGCATTCGCGTCGATCGCAGTGCAAAGTGTTTCAGAAAATCAGGCAGATGCCGGGACTGTGCCGCCTCAACGGCCAGTTCCATTAACTCTTCGGCGTGCCTCGACATCGATAGGTGGGGCTCCGCCCTTCCGCGCGGGGGCGTGAGGTGTTGCGACGGTCTTGTCCTTATTCTGCGCATCGACGTGAGGGAAGTGCCACGCGTCTCAAGTTGTGAGGCGTTGCTCTCCCCCAACCCTACCGGGGAGTCTCAATGTGAGTCAATTGCCGGGAAGTATCGTGTAGCGAAATCGCCTATAGCGGCGGTGCTCCCGATTCTCTCTCCGTCTCAGCCTGAGACCTCAGCCTGTTGAGTCCGTGCTGTCTGAGACAGATGGTACTCCAAAGCCCAATCGCCATCATCTTCTAAATCTTCCATAACTTGCTGTTCTTCTATTACTTACCGATGCTCGACCTGTTCCGCTTCGATTATCTCCGCCACTCTCCGCCATGGCATCCCACGTGCCTTCTCTTACGCGGGGCATCTCCCAATCCTATCAGGAGTAGTGTCGATGAGAACTAGTCGGTGGAGGAAGTGGGCTGTGGCGGCAGCGGCGGCGCTCGTTTTTTCGGGCGCTTCAGGATTCGCTCAATCGGGTTCGACGGACGAATCCAAGCGCAAGGTCAAGACCAAGACGGCACCGCAGTATCCGGAACTCGCAAAACGAATGAACGTTTCCGGAAGAGTCAAAATCGAGGTCGTCGTCACGCCGGAGGGACGTGTGAAAAGCACGCGCGTTGTTGGGGGACACCCCTTGCTCGTTCAGGCCTGCCAGGACGCCGTGAAGGAATGGAAGTTTGTGCCTGCGCCCGAAGAGAGCACGCAGGTTGTTGAATTTGAGTTTCATGCCAATTAGCGGAAACAGTTGAGGAAGAGTTGTTCCGGCAGAAGCGGCCATTTCCACGCTGCCCTGCTGAGCTGAGCGGAGGCATTTCGCGATGACGATCGGAAAAAAACTTTACGCCGGTTTCGGCCTGATCCTGGCCATTCTGTCGCTGTTGTTCGTCGTGAATATCATCGCCGGGTGGAGGGAAAGAGCGGCGCGCGACGACGCCGGCAGGGCCCTGGACAGCGTTCGCACCGTCGAATCCGTGCGCTATCAGATCATGTTGAATCGCCTCAACATGAATAATTTCCTCCTCAGCGGCGATCCCCGCGATGAAGAGAAAGTGAATAAGGGTTTGACGGATATCACAGACCAGATCAAGCGCGGCGAATCGCAAGCCTCCAGCGAAGCCGTTCGCACTGCTCTGATCCAGGTCGAGAGTACCGAAGCCAGCTGGGCCGATAACTTTGCCAAGCCCCTGATCGCCAAGCGCCATCAGGTCGATTCTGGAGATGCTACCGTTTCCGACCTTCAGATCTTTTACCTGCAGAAAGATCCCTCTTCCTGGCTGACCAAGTCGTCGGTCGTCCTCGATCAGAGCAATGCGGACATCACCAAGTTTCTCGAGGAGACCACAAGGTCCGCCGGGCGCACGAGCACCTTCAGCACCTGGGTTACCACTGGCGGAACCTTTCTGGCTCTCTTGTTTGGCGGCTTCATCGCCGTCTACACCGCCAAGTCCATCACGGAGCCTTTGAGCCACCTCATCACCGTCGCGCGCGAAATTGGCGACTCGGGCGATCTCGATCAGAACATTGATATTCACCGCAACGACGAAATCGGTGCTCTGGCCACTACCTTCAACAATATGGTCGCTTATTTGAAGGAAATGGCCAGCGTCTCCATGTCCGTCGCCGAAGGCGACCTCACCGTGGAAGTCGTGCCGCGTTCCAAGCGCGACACCCTCGGCAATGCCTTCCTTCGTATGTCCCATGGTTTGCAGGAACTTGTTCGAACCACCCGCGATTCCGCCGGACAGGTCTCGGCTGGTTCAAATCAAGTTGCCGGCGCCGCTGATGAGTCTGCCAAGGTCAGCGTCCAGGCCTCTTCCGCAATTGAAGAGGTCACCAGCACCATGCACGAGATGAGCGTCAACGTCCAGAACGTCGTGAAGAATACGCAAGTCCAGGCTTCCAGCGTCGCGGAAACTTCCGCTTCCATCGATCAGATGGTCACTTCCATTCAGCGCGTGGCCGATACCGCCAAGGTCTTGCTCGATATCGCCAACCGCTCGCGCGAGGAAGTCGTCACCGGTATTCAGACCATGGAGAAGGCCACCGACGGTCTCAACCGCACCAACCAGGCCATCCAGTCGTCCGCGGAAATCATCAACATCCTCGGTCACCGCGCCGATGACATCGGAAAGATCATTGAAGTCATCGACGACTTGGCCGAACAGACCAATCTGCTCGCGCTCAACGCCGCCATCGAAGCGGCCCGCGCCGGTGAGCACGGTCTTGGCTTCGCCGTTGTTGCCGATGAGGTTCGCAAACTCGCTGAGAAGTCCACGCAATCCACCAAGGAGATCGCCGACCTGATTCAGAGTATTCAGCGCGAAGCCCGCCAGGCTGTCGAAAACATGGAGCGCAGCACGCGTATCGTCGAGGAAGGCTTGACCCTCGGAAACGATCTCGGCGCCGCGCTGCACAAGATTTCCAACGTGGTCACCGAAGTCTACAAGTTCTCTCAGGAGATTGGCGCCGCCACCAACGAACAGTCCGTTGGTTCTTCGCAAATCGCCAAAGCCACCAGCCGCCTCACCGAAATTACCCAGGAAATCAGTTCCGCCGTTGAAGAACAGGCTTCCGGCGCCCAGGCCGTTGTCCGCGCCATGGACAAGATGCGCGAATTGGTGCAGCAATCCGCTTCCAGTTCCACCGAGCTATCTGCCGCCGCGGAACAGATGCTCAAGCTTTCCCGCAACTTGCTCGACAGCATGGACCGCTTTGTTATCGACCGTGCCAATCAGCAGCGTCCGCGTCGCGGCGAATCCTTCGGCGGCCAGCGCCGTGGTTCGGAGTCCGGCCGCGCCAAAGAACTCGAATACGCGGAAATGGCGCGTTCCTAGAGGGCCGGAGACCTCTCGATGGAAAAAGACCTTCAAGTCGTCGGTTTTCGCATCGGCAATGAAACGTACGGCGTTCGAATCGCTGCCGTGCGCGAGATTGTGCGTGTCCCCGAGATTACCGCGGTTCCGAGCGCCCCTGATCTGATTGAGGGTGTAATCAATCTGCGTGGGAAAATCATTCCGGTGATGGATCTCCGCAAACGGTTCGGTCAGACGGAGATTCATCCTGATAAGAAGAATCGCATTCTCGTCGTGGAGCTCGACAACAAGTTGATCGGCCTCATCGTAAACGCGGCTTCGGAAGTACTCAAGATTCCTCCCTCCGAGATCGAGGCCCCGGGCAGTGTCTTTGCGGAAGGCGAATCCGGATACGTCACCGGTGTCGGCAAACTGAAAGGCCGTCTCATTATTCTGCTGGACATCTCCAAACTCTTGCATCGCCCGGAGTACAAACGACTTGAGGAGGCCGCGGAACCCGTCGCTACCGCTAGGTAATGCTTTCTCCGGCTTGCAATTAACAAAGCCGGACTGCGGGTCCGCTTCGCGAAAACACAATGGGAACGATTACCGCCCAGGTCCAACTCACCGAAGCAGAGCTGAAGCTTCTCCAGACGCTGGTCTATCAGGAATGCGGCATGTTTTTCGATGAGCGCCGCTCGCACTTCCTGAAAGATCGCTTGCAGCGCCGTCTGAAAGTCTGCAAGCTCGACTCCTTCTATGCTTACTACCGGTTGCTGACCAGCAGGGAGGGACGCCCCGAACTGGCTCTACTGCTTGAGAATCTGACCGTCAACGAAACGAGTTTCTTTCGCAATCGCCCGCAACTCGATCTCCTTCAAAAATCCGTTCTCGAGGAGATTCTGCGCCGCAAGCAGGAGCGCCGCGATTACACGCTCCGGGTCTGGAGTGCTGGTTGCTCCGCCGGCCAGGAGCCCTACACCATCGCCATCTTGATCTGCGATGCGCTCGCGTATTACTACGTGCGGAATCCGCTTCCCTTCGAAATGCCTTCACCGAAGCCGCTCATTCCTCCGCCATGGAAAGTGGAAATTGTTGCCTCGGACATCAGCTATGCCAGCTTGCGCGTCGGCCAGGAAGGCCTTTATACCGAGCAGCAGATGGAACCTGTGGATTACACCTGCCGGTTCCGCTATTTCGAAAAGTCCGGTGACAAGTATGCCGTCAAGCCGCAACTGAAGGAACTCGTGCAGTTCGACTTTCACAACTTGAAAACGGAATTCTTGCCTCGCCGCAACGACATCATTCTCTGCCGCAACGTGATGATCTACTTCGACGAAGCCGAACAGAAGCGCTTGATTGAAAAGTTTTGGCATTGCTTGAATCCCTCCGGATATCTCTTCGTAGGGCACGCGGAAAGTTTGTTCGGCCTCACTCAGAAATTCCGCATGGTCCATGAAAACAACGGCACCGCTTACCAGCGCAACGAGGTCCATACGTGAGTCGTCCTCCCGAGGATCGCGGCGGCGAGTTGCGCGCGCTCTTCTTTGAGAGCGCCAACGAGCTGCTTCAATCGCTCAACGAGGCTGGGCTCGAGCTCGAGTCGCGCCCGGCTGACCAGGAAGTGATCCGTCGTGTGCGTCGCGCTGTGCATACCTTGAAGGGCGATTCCGCGGCTTGTGGCTTTCACCGGCTGAGTGAGCTGGCCCATGAACTCGAGGATGTGCTCACTCCGCAGATTGCCCAGGCGCGCGCCGCGGACCTCGCGGAATTAGTCCTCACCGCGGCGGATAGTTTTGGCGCCATGCTCGCCGCCTACCAGCGGAAGGCCGAGCCGCCCGCTGCGGAAGCGCTCCACGCCATGATTCGAAAATTGCTGCAAGAGCCCGCTTCCCCGAAGAGTACTGCCTCGGCCGCGCCTCAATTGCCCGCGCAGTTTGCCTGGACGGAATACGAACAGCTCATGATTTCGGAAGCCGTGCATCGCGGAGAGACCGTTTACAACGTTGCTCTTCGGATTGATCCCAACAGTCTGATGCGTGCCGCGGCTTTCCAGCTCATTCGCAACGTTCTTCACGGCAGCGGTACCGTCGTCGCCTTGCGTCCGGAAGACAATGTGACCGCCGCCACCGTGGAAATTGTCGAAGCGGCCTTGGCAAGCTCCCAGCCGGAAAAAAGACTTCTCCAGCGCTGCCGCATCCCTTCGATTGTCTCCGATGTGCGTCTCGAACGTGCCGCGACCGCGGAGACACCTGAACATGAATTACTCGGCGATTTGTTAGAGGCGCAGGCGGCGAAATTTGTCGCCGGGGCCGCTGAGACAGCAGAAAGCGGCGCAGCAAGCAATCCCAGTACTTCCGGCTCGGCCGCAGCCGCGGTTGCCGAAAGCACGCTCCGCGTGGACGCCGCCCGCATCGATGCGGTCATGAACCTTGTCGGCGAATTGATCATCGGAAAGTCCATGCTCAATCGTACGCTTATCGAGTTCGATAAGAAGCACGCCCGCGATCCCCTGCGCTCCAAACTCGCGGACGCCATGGCATTTCAGGCTCGCATCCTCGATGAGCTTCACAAGTGCGTGCTGAAAATCCGCATGGTTCCCGTCGAGCAGCTCTTCCGACGTTTCCCGCGCATCGTCCGCGACGTTGCCAAGCAGTGTGGCAAGGACGTGGCCCTGAATCTTTCTGGCCAGAACACCGATCTCGATAAGGGCATTCTTGATGCTCTTTCCGAACCGCTCATGCATCTCGTCCGCAACTCTGTTGACCATGGTATCGAACCAGCCGACGAGCGCCTCACTGCCGGCAAGCCCGCACGCGGTACCGTGTATCTCAACGCCTATCACCAGGGCACTCAGGTCGTCATTGAAGTTCGTGACGACGGCCGTGGCATCGACCCTGCTATTCTGCGGACGCAAGCCGTTGAAAAAGGAATCTTGAAACCCGAAGAAGGGAAGCGCCTGACCGATCAGGAAACCCTCAATCTCATATTCGAATCGGGATTCAGCACCGCTTCCGAAGTGACGAAAGTTTCTGGTCGCGGCATTGGCATGGATGTCGTGCGAACCGTCCTCGACCGCCTCAAGGGAACCGTTCACGTTTCTTCGAAAAAAGGCCGCGGCACAACGATTCAACTTCGTGCGCCGCTCACTCTTGCGAGTATTCAGACGTTGCTGTTCCGCGTCGGCGGCCGCCTTTTTGCCGTTCCGCTCTCCTCGGTTGTGGAAATCACGCGCATTACGGACCCCGAGATTCACCGCATCGACCAGCGTGAAGTGCTGCGTCTTCGCGATCAGATTCTTACTCTCGTTCGCCTGGAGCACCTTAGCCGTTTGCGCAGCATCGACACCGAGCCGGTTCGAAAGAAACATTTCGTCATCGTCATTGGCGCTGCCGAAAAGCGTTTTGGCCTGCTCGTGGATAGTCTTGTTGGAGAAGAAGAACTGGTGATCAAAGCTCTTCCGGACGAAATCGTCTCCAGCGAATTAGTCAGTGGCGCTTCCATTCTCGGTGATGGGACGGTTGTACTCATCTTGAATGTTCCCGCGGTCCTCTCGCGGCTCTCTCGCGCCACCCAGCTAGGAGCGATCGCATGAGCGAGCGCATCCGAGTTCTCGTCGTCGATGATTCCGCTCTCATGCGGAAACTGATCCCCGCGATCCTCGCGCGCGAATCTTCCATCGAAGTTGTCGGCACCGCGATGGACGGCGCATTTGCATTGAAAAAAATTGAAGAGCTGAAGCCCGACGTCGTGACCCTCGATCTGGAGATGCCGCGTATGGACGGCATGGAAACCTTGCGCCTGATCATGCGGCGCGCTCCCTTGCCGGTCATTCTCTTCAGCACTCATTCGAAAGAGGGTGGCTACGCTACCTTCAAAGCCCTGGCCATGGGTGCCGTCGACTTTCTCGCTAAACCAAAAGACGCCTCCAGCCACCTCGACGAAATTGCCGATCAGCTGATTGCAAAAATAAAAGTCGCCAAGCGCGCCGTCGGCCGCATACTTCCGCCCGCCGTCATCGAAGAAACCGCCGCGCCGAAAAAAGCAACCCGCGCTGCGCTGCCTCCCCGCCGCATCATCGCCATCGGAATTTCAACCGGCGGCCCAAACGCATTGCAATTTGTTTTGTCGCAAATCCCGGTGGATTTTCAATCCGCGATCGTGATTGTGCAGCACATGCCGGAGGGTTTCACCGAAATGTTCGCGAAGCGCCTCGACGAATGCTGCGCTCTTGAAGTTCACGAAGCGCGTTCCGGCGATCTCCTTCTCGCCGGCCGCGTTCTGATTTGTCCGGGCAATCGCCACATGATGGTTCGAAGGATGCCCCGCGGCGACATGGTAATTCTCTCCGATGGGCCGCCCGTCAATGGACATCGTCCGTCCGCGGACGTGCTTTTCCATTCCGTGGCGCAGGAGTTTGGGCTCACTACCGTCGGGATACTGATGACCGGCATGGGGGATGATGGCGCAGAGGGGCTCGGCGCGATCAAGGCCGCGGGCGGAATGACCATCGCGCAGAGTGAGGATACGTGCGTGGTCAGCGGAATGCCGCGTGCCGCAATTCTTAAAGGATATGCCAACAAGATTGTTCCGCTCGATGGACTCAGCGCGTATTTGGTCAGAAATTACGGCGCGGAACGCGGCGCCACTGACAAAGCGGAGAAGAACGAGAAACTTGAAATGAACGACAAGAATGAAAAAATTGAAAAGACATCCGTATCATCCCATCGCTCGTGAAGGCGAGCGCCGGGATAAGGAGAAGGCCGTGAAACAATTTGCCGCTCTGCTTCGGAAAGACAATCAGCCGGTTCGCTACCTCGTGGTGGACGATTCCGTCTTCGCGCGCAAGAATCTCATCAAAATGATCGAGATGTTCGGCGGCGAAGTGGCCGGCGAAGCCGGAGATGGCCTGACCGCCATCGCGGAATTCAACCGGATTAGTCCGGACATCGTGCTCATGGACATCACCATGCCGCAGATGGAAGGAATTGAAGCCGTGGAGCGCATCGTGCGCCAGCATGCCAATGCGCGCATCGTCATGGTCTCTTCGGTGGGATACCAGGAGAATATCCTGGCGGCCCTCCAGAAAGGGGCGAAGCATTTCGTACAGAAGCCGGTAAAGCCGGAAGTGCTGTACGAGATTCTGCGGTACGTGCTCAGCGACGATCCCAACGCCGTTGGCTCACCGGTGGCGCTTGCAGGAGAACACCGCTCATGAGAATGGAACTGATTCAGCCGTTCATCAATGCCGCGGACGCGGTCTTCGCGGAGTCGTTGCAGGCGCCGACGAAAATCGTGGACCTGGAAATGGACGAAGAAGCGTATCGCCGCAAGGGTGTCGCAGCGCTTATTGCCATCAAGGGAGACATCGAGGGGCGCGTGATTCTCGACCTCTCTCCGGAAGTGGCGATAAAGGTGGCGAGCCAGCTCGCTGGGACGGAAGTTGAGGCGAGCGAGCAGGTGGTCCGGGAGACGGTTTGCGAGATGGCGAACATGGTCATCGGGAATTCCGTGACGCTGTTGAACGATCAGGGATTTCATTTCAAAGTGTTTCCGCCGGAAATTCACATGGACGAAACGGGGCTGGCCGGCAGCGCCGAGACGGAAGCAATGGTGATCTGCATCGAGACGCCGTGCGGCAACATTTACTTGAACATTGCGATGCACTATCTGCATCGGCGGCGGCAGGAGCGGAACGCGGTTCCGGCTTTGGACTGAAGTGACGAAGTAATGAGGTAAGGAAGTAAGGAAAGAAGAAATTGTTCCCGCGAAGCGCGGAAGCCTCCCAGCAGAGTCCCCAAGAAACCACGCACCCACCTATGTTTTTTGTAAGTGTCATCTAAAGGGTCTAGCTCGACTGTAAGTCTTTTGTTTGCCGCACTTGCGGGGAGATCCATAAATGTTGCAGCTGAAGGACTTTAAGCAATGGTGGATCCCAAGACTACGGTTTCCACGGCCTGAATCTCAGGGTGTCGTCCTCGGCCGCAACAGTAAACTTCCGGCCCTAGATTCGCATTGGTCCCTGGACCCAGCGCTTAGGTGGACCTGATCAAACCCGTTAGGGTGACAGTAGACAAGACGACCGCGGTAGGCCAAACACGTGGCACTAGGCATTGTGCATAAATAAGTACTTCAACTAGGGATTGCAACATGATAGCGTTTGTGGATGGTCGGGTCGGCATCCGGTATTCGACGACGTTACCGAGAATTGTCGCCGGTTTTGGATGAACGGGGGCGGCGGCGGTT
>WNFR01000242.1_pt1 | contig 54674 bp, 53 predicted proteins | sample 5400221 | NCBI WGS metagenome assembly WNFR01 (sample SAMN13153357, study PRJNA577476) | soil metagenome | isolation source: 40 cm soil under Madrone tree | place: USA:California | collected 2016-06-14
AAGACGGGGATGCGCGAGATCTTCTCGCGACGGACGAGCGCGATCGCGTCGTCGATCGGCGCGTCGTCGCGCAGACCGAAGAGGTGAATCTGCGGCACCATGACGTCGCGCACGCGCGTATCGCGGAACTCCACGATGCGGCGGATCACCTGCGACGACGAGAGCTGCGCCTCGCCCTCGACTTGCTCGCGGCGTAGAAGATCGGAGAGCACTTGCCCGACCGCGGCGACGGTGTGGCCGCGCGCCGCGCCGCCGAGGTGCGCGGCGACGCTCTCGAGACCACGGAGCGGCGCGCCGACGACCGCGAGCACGCGGTGAACGGCACTGCGCAGGCGGGCCGGCAGCACGTGACGCCGCGCCTGTGCGAGCGAACGCGGCAGCAGGTCGCCGAGCAGCAGCGACACCGGCACCAAGCCGAGCACCGGCACCGCGACGACGCGCATGCCCCCGCTCGATTCCAGGAACGCGAGGCCCGTCGCGCCCGCGGCGAGCACGGCGGCCGCCGTCGCCGCGGCCTCGAGGCTCGCGGCGGTGCGCGGCGCGACCGAAGCCCACAGTGTCGCCGAGCCCGCGGCGGCGACCGCGCGCAGCGCGATCGCACACGCCGCTATGCCGAGGAGGATGAAGGCCATAGGTCGACTCGCAGGCGCTCGATCGCGCTGCCGTCGAGCTCCTCGACGGTGAGCGTGCAGCCGTCGAGCGCGATCGTCTCGCCCGCATCGGGGACGCGCCCGAGGCGATCCATCACGACGCCCGCGATCGTCGCTTCCGCGCCGGATTCGGGGACGTGCAGCTTCAGGCGGGTGTTGAAGTCGTGCACTGCGACGCGGCCGCTCACGACGAAGGTGCGCGGGCCGCGACGCTGGATCGCGGGCGCCTCGTCGTCGTCGAACTCGTCGCGGATCTCGCCGACGAGCTCCTCGAGGAGGTCTTCCATCGTCACCAGGCCGGACATGCTTCCGTACTCGTCGAGCACGAGCGCGAAGTGGACCTTGCGGGTGCGGAACTCGCGAAAGAGCTCGACGACCGGCTTCTCCGCCGAGATGACGTACGGCTGGCGCAAGAGCCCTTCGATGCTGCCGGCGGCGAGCGCCGCGCCGATGAGATCGCGGACGTAGAGAATCCCGACGATGTCGTCGGGCTCGCCGCGATAGACCGGAATCCGCGAGCACCCGGAGTTCCGAATCACCTGCAGGAGCTCGTCGGGCCCAATGCTGACGGGTACCGAGATGATGTCGCGACGCGGCGTGAGCACGTGCCGAACCGTGCGCTCGTCGATGCGCACCGCCTTGTCGACGAGCGCGCGCTCCGACGCCGCCAGCTCGTCGTGACCTTCCTCGAGCGCGGCGAGCTCCTCGGGGGCGAAGATGTTGTCGCCGGCGGGAACCTCGCCGAGAAAGGCGTGCGCGAGACGCTTGCCGATACGCTGCTCGATCGCGGCGATGCTCGCCAGCGGCACGAGCATCCACGCGGCAACCGAACCGAGCGTCCCCTCACCTGCCGCGACGCGCCCGGATGCGGCGCCGGCAGCGAAGCCGCGCAGGACGAGCAGCGCCACGACGACGCCGACGAGCGCCACGCCGCCGGGGAGACCGAAGCGCTGGTAGCCGAGGGCGACCGCGAGCACTGCGGCGGTGGTGAGCGCGAGCTCACGGCCGAGCGCGAGCGAGACGAGGAGTCGCCGCGGATGGCGATGGAGCTCGTAGAAGAGCCGGCCGAAGCGACGTGCGCCTTCCGGGGCACGCGTGATCGCGCGCGCTTCGGCGAGCGTCGCCTCCGCGCCGGCGAGCACCGTCCACGCGACGAGCGAGACGCCGAGCGCGACGACGAGCACGAGCTCGACGGGTGCGGGCGTCATCGGCGTCCCGCCCGGCGCCGTGGCGCGAAATGCTCGTGGCCGATCACGGCGGGCGGGTTCAGCACGCGTCCGTCGGCGACGATCGTCACGTCGCGACCGCGGACGACCTCGCCGATCTCCGTCACCGCGCAGCCGAGCGCGTTGCGGACCGCGCGCAGAGCGGCGAGGCGATCCGGACGCACCGCGAACAGGAGCTCGTAGTCCTCCCCGCCTCCGACGGCGACGCGGCGCGCCTCGGCCGGTGCGAGGTGACGCAGCGCCCGCGCCAGCGGCAGGCGACCGGCGTCGATGCGCGCGCCGACCCCGGATGCGGCGCAGAGCCGATCGGTATCGATCAACAACCCGTCGCTCAGATCGATCATCGCTGCCGCGACGCCGCGCCGGGCCAGCGCAGCGCCGGCGCTGAGACGCGCCCGCGGCCGTTTCCATCGCCCGACTGCGGCAGCCGCGATGCTACGGGCCGCCAGAAGCGATCGCAAGCCGAACGCGGCGCCGCCGAGGGAACCGGTCACGAAGAGCCGATCCCCCGGTCGCGCGCCGGCGCGCGTCACTGGACCATCGTGCACCGCGCCGACGACGGTGACGGTGAGCGACAGCTCGCCCGCGGACGCCAAATTGCCGCCGACGAGCGCGCCGCCGGCACGACGCGCGCCGTCGCGCACGCCGGCAACGATCGCGCGCAGGCTCGCGACCGGGAGCATCGGCGGTGCGGCGAGCGCGAGCACTGCGGCGACGACACGGCCACCCATCGCCGCGACGTCGCTCGCGCTCACCTCGAACGCGCGCCGGCCGAGCTCCCGCGGCGACAGCCAGCGCGACCGAAAGTGCACACCTTCGACCATGGCGTCGGTCGTCACGAGCAGCGGCGCGCCGATCGGCGCCAAGACGGCGGCGTCGTCGCCCACCCCGAGCACGACGCCGGGACCGCGGGGAACGAGACGGCGGATCGCCTCGACTAGGTCGCGCTCGCCGCGATCACGAAGACGTTCGGTCATGCAGGAGCGGCGGCGGCCGCCCAGGGAACCGCGGAGCGGCTCCCTAGCCGAACATCTCCTTGACCTTCTCGAGGAAGCCCTTGCTCAACGGGTGCACCTCCTCGCCGGACATGCGCGCGAACTCCTCGAGCAGCTCGCGCTGGCGCGCGGTGAGCTTGCGCGGCGTCTCGATGATGACGCGCACGAGGTGGTCGCCGCGCCCGTAGCCGTGGAGATCGGCGACGCCCTTGCCCTTCAGCTTGAAGACCGCCCCAGATTGCGTCCCCGGCGGAATGCGCATCCGCAACTTTCCCTCGAGCGTCGGCACCTCGAGGTCGGTGCCGAGCGCCGCCTGCGGGAAGCTGATCGGCATGTCGCAGATGACGTCGTTCTCTTCGCGACGGAACAAGGGGTGATCTTGCACACGGATGACGACGTAGAGGTCGCCCGACGGGCCGCCGGCCGCGCCCGCCTGCCCCTCGCCCCGCAGCTTGAGGCGCGACCCGGTGTCGACGCCGGGTGGAATCTTCACGCTCAAGCTCTGCGTGCGACGCACGGCCCCTTGGCCGCCGCACTTCGGACAGGGATCGCTGATCGTGCTGCCGCGGCCGTTACACTGTCCGCACACCTTCGCGATGCTGAAGAAGCCCTGCTGGAAGCGCACCTGCCCGGAGCCGCGGCAGGCGGCGCACTGCTTCGGCGACGTTCCGGGCTTCGCGCCTTTGCCGTGGCAGGTCTCGCACGTCGCCATGCGCGGCAGCGAGACCGACTTCTCGACGCCGAACGCCGCCTCCTCGAACGTGAGGTCGAGGTTGTAGCGCAGATCCTCGCCGCGGCGGGCGCGGCTCTGCGCCCGTCCGCTGCGCGGCTGCCCGAAGAAGTCGCTGAAGATGCCGCTGAAGATGTCCTCGAAGCCGGCGTTGAAGTCGAAGCCGCCGCCGCCGAAGCCGTCGAACGCGGCGTGACCGAACCGGTCGTACTGCGCCCGGCGGTCGGCGTCGGAGAGCACTTGATACGCCGCCGACGCTTCCTTGAACCGCTCCTCGGCTTCCTTGTCGCCGGGATTCCGATCCGGATGGAACTTGAGCGCCATCTTACGATAGGCGCGCTTCAACTCCTCGTCGTTGCACCCCCGATCGACGCCGAGAACCTCGTAGAAATCCCGCGTGCTCGCAGCCATACGCATCGGAACTTATACCCGAGTCACGATACGCCTTCCACGACCGTGGGAGTGGGCCGATTTGCGGCGCCATACTTCGTTGCTCGCAACTCGACCCAGTCCCAATGTCATCTACAGACGAGCGGCACCGACGGACGGGCGCTTGCTCACTCTTTCACTTCCTCGAACTCGGCATCGACGCTGTCGTCGCGACGCGGTTGTTCGCTCTGGGCGCCGTCCCCCTGCGGGCCGGCACCGGCACCCGCACCCGGCTGTGCCCCCGCCTGCTGGGCGGACGCCTTGGCGTAGATGGCCTCGGCGAATTTGTGCGCCGCCTGCTCGAGCGACGTCCGCGCGCTCCGCATGCGGTCGGGTTCGCCACTTTCGAGCGCCTGCTTCGCGTCGTCGATCGCCGACTGCAGCTGCGCCTTCGCCGCCGCATCGGTGTCCGCCGGCGCGTCGCTGATCGACTTCTCGGCGCGATACACCACCTGATCGAGCTGGATCCGGACCTCGACCTCCTCGCGCTTCTTCTTGTCCTCGGCGGCGTGCAGCTCCGCCTCCTTCACCATGCGCTTGATCTCGTCCTCGGACAGGCCGCTCGACGCGGTGATCTGGATCGACTGTTCCTTGCCGGTTCCGAGGTCCTTGGCGCTCACGTGCACGATGCCGTTGGCGTCGATGTCGAACGTCACCTCGATCTGCGGCATGCCGCGCGGCGCCGCCGGGATGCCGACGAGGTCGAACTGCGCGAGCAGCTTGTTGTTCGCAGCCATCTCGCGCTCGCCCTGGAAGACGCGGATCGTGACCGCGTTCTGGTTGTCCTGCGCGGTCGAGAAGACCTGGCTCTTGCGCGTCGGGACGGTCGTGTTCTTCTCGATGAGCTTCGTGAAGACGCCGCCGAGGGTCTCGATGCCGAGCGACAGCGGCGTCACGTCGAGCAGGAGGACGTCTTTCACTTCGCCCTTCAGCACCGCACCCTGGATCGCCGCGCCGATGGCGACGACCTCGTCGGGGTTCACACCCTTGTGCGGCTCCTTGCCGAAGAGCTTCTTCACGCGCTCCTGGACGGCCGGCATGCGGGTCATGCCGCCGACGAGGATGACCTCGTTGATGTCCTTGGCGGAGAGTCCGGCGTCCTTCATCGCGGTGACGCACGGACCTTCGAGACGGTCGAGGAGCTCGGCGACGAGCATCTCGAGCTTGGCGCGGCTGAGCTTGATGTTGAGGTGCTTCGGGCCGCTTTGGTCGGCGGTGATGAACGGCAGGTTGATGTCCGTCTCCATCGCCGTCGAGAGCTCCATCTTTGCCTTCTCCGCCGCCTCTTTCAGACGCTGGAGGGCCATGCGGTCCGTGCGCAGATCGATGCCCTGATCCTTGCGGAACTCGTCGGCGAGATAATCGATGATGCGCTGGTCGAAGTCCTCGCCGCCGAGGAACGTGTCACCGTTCGTCGCCTTCACCTCGAAGACGCCGTCGCCGATCTCGAGGATCGAGATGTCGAAGGTGCCGCCGCCGAGATCGAAGACGGCGATCTTCTCGTCTTTCTTCTTGTCGAGACCGTACGCCAGCGCCGCCGCGGTCGGCTCGTTGATGATGCGCAGCACGTTCAAGCCGGAGATGCGGCCGGCGTCTTTCGTCGCCTGGCGTTGGCTGTCGTTGAAGTATGCGGGCACGGTGACGACCGCCTCGGTGACCTTCTCACCGAGATGGTCCTCCGCGGTCTGTTTCATCTTCTGCAGGATGAACGCGGAGATCTCGGCGGGGCTGTAGCGCTTGCCACGCGCCTCCACCCAGGCGTCGGCGTGGTCGCCCTTCACGATCTTGTAGGGCGAGATCTTCATCGCCTTCTGCACCTCGGCGTCCTCGAAACGGCGCCCGATGAGGCGCTTCACGGCGAAAATCGTGTTCTCGGGATTCGTGATCGCCTGGCGACGCGCGATCTGTCCGACCAGACGCTCGCCGCCCTCGGTGAAGGCGACGACGGACGGGGTGATGCGGCTGCCTTCGGCGTTGGTAATGACGACCGGGTCGCCACCTTCCATGATGGCGACGCAGGAGTTCGTCGTCCCGAGATCGATACCAATGACTTTAGCCATTTGTTCCCTCCGTTTTGCGTTCTCCCGAAGGCGGCGGCTTGCCGATCGTCACCAGCGCCGGGCGCAGGAGCCGATCGTGCAGCAGGTACCCCCGTTGATGCTCGTCGACGACGGTGTTCGCCGGGTGCGCACTCTCCACATGGCCGATCGCCTCGTGATGCGCCGGATCGAACGGCCGGCCGAGGGCCTCGACGATCTTCACGCCGTGACGTTCCAGGGTGTCGGTGAGGGTGCGCAGCGTCATGTCGACGCCGTCGGCGATCGCGTCGACCTCGCGCGACGCGCGCGCGTGCTCGACCGCACGGTGGAGATTGTCGATGATCGGCAGGAGGTCGCGCAGAAGACCCTCGTTCGCGAAGCGGAGCGCCTCGGCCTTGTCCCGGCTCTGGCGACGCTTGAAATTCTCGAGCTCGGCGCGCTCACGGAGCCACCGGTCCTTGAGCTCGGCGACCTCCGCGCGCAGCCGCTCGACCTCCGCGGCAGGGGTTTCCCCGCCTGCGGACCCGTCCTGCGCGACCGCGCCGTCGCGACCCTCGTCGGGCTCGTCGGCGCGTGGCGCCTCGAACTTCGGCCGTGCGGCGTCGTCTTCCGCCATGTGGATCGTCGCTCCTCTCAATGGTTGATTCGTAACTACTCGGGAGTGCGCGGAAGCTAAGAACCGCCCGATCGGGTGTCAAGGCGACGCCAGCGATTGCGGACCTGCACGGTCGCCGATAAATCATCAGGGTGAGCTCCGCGATCGCCCCCCAGGAAACGACGACGCCGGCGGTCGTCGTGCGTGCCCGCGTCTTCGGCGAATCCGACAAGATCGTGACCTTCTTGACCCGTGACCTGGGGAAGGTCACCGGAATCGCCAAGGGCGCCAAGCGCTCGAAACGCCGATTCGTGAACGTCCTCGAGCCGTTCACCCACGTGTCCCTGCGCGTTCGGCAGCGCCCCGCGAGCGACCTCGCCTTCATCTCGGCCTGCGAGCTCCTCGATGCGCCGCGCAGCTTCACGCTCGACCTCCAGAAGTTCGCCTACGCCAGCTACATCCTCGAGCTCACCGACCGGATGATCCGCGGCCGCGAGGCGGGTCCCGAGACGTACGAGCTCGTCCGCGACGCGCTCGGGCTCCTCGAGCGGAGCGCCCCCGAGCCCGGCCTGCTGCGCGGCTTCGAGCTGCACCTCCTCGGCTTGACCGGCTACCAGCCGTCGCTCGATCGCTGCCGCCGCTGCGGCACGGCCCTCGCCGCCGTCGACGCCGTCTATGCCCAGCCGGCACGCGGCGGCCTGCTCTGCGGCCGCTGTCGCGGCGACGGCCGAACCTACGTGATCTCGCGCGCGACGCTCGAGCGCCTGACGCTGCTGCAGCGCGCGTCGTTCGCCGCCGCCGACGCACGCGATTTCGTGCTGCAGCCCGGCGTCGCCGCCGAGGCGCGCGCGCTGCTGCGCAGTTTTTTCGCCGCCGCGGTCACGTTTCCGCTCGCCTCCGAGCAGCTCCTCGACGAGCGGTAGACCCTCGGCCGCATGGGTGATAACCGGGCTATTCCTTTTTCGGGTCCCTCGATGAGCACCACGTCGCGTCCAGTCACGATGGAAAAGATCACCAACCTCTGCAAACGGCGGGGGTTCGTGTTCCAATCGAGCGAGATCTACGGCGGGCTCGCGAGCTGTTGGGACTACGGCCCGCTCGGCGTCGAGCTCAAGCGGAACATCACCGAGGCGTGGTGGCGCGACAACATCGTCGCCCGCGAGGACATGGTCGGCCTGGACAGCGCGATCCTGATGCATCCAAAAGTCTGGGAAGCGTCGGGGCACGTCGAGGGCTTCACCGACCCCCTCGTCGACTGCAAGAGCTGCAAGCAGCGCTTCCGCGCCGATCAGCTCTCCGGCCCGAAGTGCCCGGAGTGCGGCGGCGAGCTGACCGAGGCGCGGCAGTTCAACCTCATGTTCCGCACCTTCATGGGTCCGGTCGAAGACACCGCCAGTACCATCTATCTCCGGCCGGAGACGGCGCAGGGCATCTTCGTCAACTTTCAGAACGTGCTGAACTCGTCGCGCATGAAGATCCCGTTCGGCATCGGCCAGATCGGCAAGTCGTTCCGCAACGAGATCACGCCCGGCAACTTCCTCTTTCGGACGCGCGAGTTCGAGCAGATGGAGATCGAGTTCTTCGTGAAGCCCGGCGACGACGCCGAGTGGCACGAGCGCTGGAAGGCCGAGCGCTTTGCCTGGTACCAGCGCTACGGCATCCGCCGCGAGCACCTGCGGCTGCGTGAGCACGGCTCGGACGAGCTCGCGCACTACGCGAAGGGCTGCGCCGACGTCGAGTACGAGTTCCCGTTCGGCTGGTCGGAGCTGGAAGGCATCGCCAACCGCGGCGATTTCGACCTCCGCCGCCATTCCGAGACCAGCGGCAAGGACCTCTCGTACTTCGACGAGGAGACCCGCGAGCGCTACCTGCCGTACGTCATCGAGCCGTCGGCCGGCGTCGGCCGGCCGCTCCTCGCGTTCCTCGTCGACGCGTACGACGAGGACGTCGCCGACGGCGAGGAGCGGATCGTGCTGCGGCTCGATCCGCGGCTCGCGCCGGTCAAGGCCGCGGTCTTTCCGCTGCTGCGCAAGGCCGGGCAGCCGGAGAAAGCGCTCGTGATCCGCGATGTGTTGAAGCAGCATTTCCTGGTCACCTACGACCAGGCGGGATCGATCGGCCGCCGCTACCGACGGCAAGACGAGATCGGGACGCCTTTCGGCATCACGGTCGATCATCAAACGATGCAGGACGATACGGTCACGGTACGAGATCGTGACACGATGGAGCAGGTGCGCATGCCGGTCGAGCGTCTCGCGACCGAGCTGCGCGCGCGGCTGGCGCCGTCTGCTCCGCCCCCTCACGACGTCGACGGCGCAGCACGAGCCGCCGTCGAATGAGGGGGAGCTGAGCGCCACTCGGGAGGAGCGTCGCATGGCTGTGGTGCGGCCGAAGAAGCGCAGCACAGGGGTACGGAGCAGCACGGGTCGGCGGACGAGCGTCGCGAAAGCGAAGGCGCGCCCGCGAACGAGCGTCGCCAAGGCGAAGCCACGCGCACGGACGCAGCACGCCGTCGGACGCGGCCGCGCGACAACCGCAGGCGCCGCTCGGCGGAAGGGCGCCGCGCGCTCGCGCTACGTCTACTTCTTCGGGAACGGCAAAGCCGACGGCCGGGCCGAGATGAAGAACCTTCTCGGCGGCAAAGGCGCGAACCTCGCGGAGATGGCAGGCCTCGGGCTGCCCGTGCCGCCTGGCTTCACGATCACGACCGAAGTGTGCACCCACTACTATGCAAACGGGCACCAATATCCGCCGCAGCTGCGCGCCGACGTCGCTGCGCACCTCGCGCGGATCGAAGCGGCCGTCGGTCGGCGCTTCGGCGATCCCACGAATCCGCTCCTCGTCTCGGTGCGATCGGGCGCGCGCGCGTCGATGCCGGGTATGATGGACACGGTCCTGAACCTCGGCCTCAACCACCAGACGGTGCAGGGGCTGATCGCGAAGTCGCAGAACGCGCGTTTCGGCTGGGACTCGTATCGCCGCTTCATTCAAATGTACGGCGACGTCGTCCTCGGCTTGAAGCCGGAGGGCAAGGAGCAGGACCCGTTCGAGCGGATTCTCGAGGAAAAGAAGCACGCGCGCGGCGTCGAGGCCGACACCGATCTCTCCGCCGAAGACCTGCGCGAGCTGACGCACGGGTTCAAAGCGCTCATTCGCGAGCGCCTCGGCGTCGAGTTTCCCGACGACCCGCAGGAGCAGCTCTGGGGCGCGATCGGCGCCGTATTCGGCTCGTGGAACAACGCGCGCGCGATCACCTACCGCAAGCTCTACAACATCCCGGAAGAGTGGGGCACCGCGGTGAACGTGCAGGCGATGGTCTTCGGCAACCTCGGCAACGACTGCGCGACCGGCGTCGCGTTCTCGCGCGACCCGGCGACCGGCGAGCGTGTCTTCTACGGCGACTTCCTCCGCAACGCGCAAGGCGAGGACGTCGTCGCCGGCATTCGCACGCCGCAACAGCTCACCAAGCGGGCGTCGATCGCGTGGGCGACGGCGCAGGGAATCAGCGACGAGGAGCGCGCGCGCAAATATCCGTCGCTCGAGGAGGCGATGCCGCGCTGCTTCGCGCAGCTCGAGAAGACGGCGCGTCTCCTCGAGCGCCACTACCGCGACATGCAGGACCTCGAGTTCACGATCGAGGGCGGCCGCCTGTGGATGCTGCAGACACGGAACGGCAAGCGTACGGCGGCGGCGGCGGTGAAGATCGCCGTCGACATGGTCGGCGAGCGCCTGATCGATCGCGAGACCGCGATCCGCCGCGTCGATCCGGCGTCGATCGACCAGCTCCTCCATCCCGGCATCGATCCAAACGCCGAGAAGGAGCTGCTGACGCGCGGCGTACCGGCGTCGCCGGGCGCCGCGACGGGTGAGGTCGTCTTCAGCGCCGACGAGGCGGCCGAGGCCGCCGCCGCCGGCCGCAAGGTGATCCTCGTCCGCGTCGAGACGTCGCCCGAGGACATCCACGGCATGCAGGTCGCGGAAGGCATTCTCACCGCCCGCGGCGGCCAGGCGTCGCACGCGGCGGTCGTCGCGCGCGGCATGGGAAAAACCTGCGTCGCCGGCGCCAGCGAGCTCGACATCCGCTACGATCCGGGGTTGTTCCACGCCGGCCAGCACCGCGTGAACCGCGGCGACTGGATCACGCTCGACGGCTCGACCGGCGAGGTCTTCCTCGGGCGCGTGCCGATGGTCGCGTCGCGCGGCGAGACCGGCGAGTTCAAGACGCTGATGACGTGGGCGGATCGCGTGCGCCGCCTGAAGGTGCGCTGCAATGCCGACACGCCGAACGACGCCGCGGTCGCGCGCGAGTTCGGCGCCGAAGGCATCGGTCTCTGTCGCACCGAGCACATGTTCTTCGAGCCGGAACGCATCGGCGCCGTACGCGAGATGATCCTCGCCCGCGATACCCCGGGCCGCGAGCGCGCGCTCGCGAAGCTGCTCCCTATCCAGCGCGGCGACTTCCTCGCGATCTTCCGCGTCATGGACGGTCTGCCGGTGAACATCCGTTTGCTCGATCCGCCGCTGCACGAGTTCCTGCCGCACGGCGACGATGAGATCGCCGCGCTCGCCGCGTCGATGGGCGTGGATGCAGACGAGCTGCGCGCCCGCCGCGACGCGCTTCACGAGATCAATCCGATGCTCGGGCTCCGCGGCTGCCGCCTCGGGATCGTCTATCCCGAGATCTATCTCATGCAGGTGCGCGCGATCATGGAGGCAGCCTGTGAGGTCGCACGAGAAAAGGTGAGGGTCATCCCCGAGATCATGATTCCGCTCGTCGGCCACGTGCACGAGCTGCGCACGCTGCGGGCGGAGACCGATGCGCTCTGCCGCGACATCCTGGCGCGCACCGGCGTCAAAGTGCCGTACACGATCGGCACCATGATCGAGGTCCCGCGCGCCGCGCTCACCGCCGACGAGATCGCCACCGAGGCCGACTTCTTCTCGTTCGGCACCAACGACCTGACGCAAATGGGCTTCGGTCTCTCGCGCGACGACGCGGCGAAGTTCCTGCCGCAATACGTCGAGCGCGGCATCCTTCCCGCGGATCCGTTCGCGGTGATCGACCAACGCGGCATCGGCGAGCTGATGCGGATCGGCGTCGACAAAGGCCGGCGTACACGGCCGCGTCTCAAGATCGGGATCTGCGGCGAGCACGGCGGCGAGCCGGCATCGGTCGCGTTCTGCGACCGTATCGGCCTCGATTACGTGTCGTGCTCTCCGTATCGGGTGCCGATCGCGCGCCTCGCCGCCGCGCAGGCGGCGCTCGCGCAGTAGGCGCGCGCATGGCGGCGCGGCGGCGCGCGAGTCGTCGGACGGGTGCGAGCAGCGGCAGGCTTTCCGCTCGCCCAATCGGCGGCGCGACGCGGGTGTATGCGATCATCGGCGACCCGGTCGCGCACAGCCTGTCGCCGGCGATGCAGAACGCGGCGTTCGCCACCTGCGGCCTCGACGCCGTCTATGTCCCGCTGCGCGTCGCGCCCGGCGAGCTCGCCGCCGCCGTCGCCGGGCTGAGCACGTGCGGCGTCGAGGGCTGGAACGTCACGGTGCCGCACAAGACGGCGATCGTCCCGTTCGTCGACGCGTTGCAGCCGCGCGCACGCATCGCCGGCGCGGTGAATACGGTCGTTCGCACCGCGCATGGTCTCGTCGGCGACAACACCGACGGCGACGGCTTCGTCGCGGCGCTGCGCGCGGCGGGCCGATCGCCGCGGAACGCCGCGGTGCTGGTCATCGGCTCCGGCGGCTCGGTTCAGGGGATCGTCCCGGCGCTGCTCGACGCCGGGAGCCGGCGCGTCGTGATCGTGAATCGCACTCGCGCCCGCGCCGATGTGCTGGTCGCCGCGCTCGACGATCGTCGCGTCTCGACCGCCGGCCTCGACCTGCTCGTCGACGGCGCCGAGCTCGCGCGCTTCGCCGTGATCGTCAACGCGACCAGCGCCACGCTCGGCGGTGACGCGCCGCCGCGGATCCGCTTCGACGCCACGTCGCGCGACGTCCTCTGTTGCGACTTGATGTACGGAAAGGCGTCGCCCTTCCTCCGCTCCGCGGCGCGCGCACGTCGCGCGACGATGGACGGGCTGCCGATGCTGCTCCACCAGGGCGCGCTCGCGTTCACGCTCTGGACGCATAGACGGGCACCGATCGTCGCGATGGAACGCGCGCTGCGCGCCGCCCAGCGCTGATACCGCACTCCGCTCCCGCGATTCCGCGCTTGGCGCGTCGACCATCGCGCGTGAGGTGCGGATCGCGGCGGCGGCTCACGCCGAGCGTCGGGAATGCCGATAAGGCCTCTGGCGCCGCCGCCCGTCGGCACAATGTCACCGCTCGGCACCGACACGACGGCGGTGCGGGTCGATATTTTTACGCGTAGGCAGTGACTTACATCCCCCGTACGATGACCATGGCGACTCGGCTGGCCACCGCGCCCGTCGGTCGACCACGGGTCTGAGAGGATCGATGTCGAGACTGGGAGAGCTCCTCGTCCGTCGCGGCCAGCTCGAGCCTGCCGCGCTCACCAAGGCCGTCGAGGAGCAACGCGCCCACGGCGGCGCCCTGGCGAGCCACCTCGTCAAGCTCGGCTTCATCAACGAGGACGCGCTGCTCTCGTACCTGCAGAAGGAGTATCGCCTCCCGGTCGTCGACCCCTCGAATCTCGACATTCCCACCGAGGTGCTGGCGCTCGTCCCGCCGGCGATGGTGCAGAAGCACCACGTCATCCCGGTGAACCTCGTGCGCTCGACGCTCACGCTGGCGATGGCCGACCCGTCGAACCTCATCGCCATCAATGAAGTCAAATTCTTGACCGGCTACGACGTGAAAATCGCCGTCGCCGGGGCGAGCGCGGTGCAGCGGGCGATCGAACGCTACTACGAGACCAACGTCAATTACGACCAGATGCTGAACGAGCTCGGGGGCGAGGACGTTCAGCTCATCCACGGGGAGGAGGAGATCAACCTCCAAGACCTCGAGCGCGCGACCGAAGAGGCGCCGGTCGTGCGGCTCGTGAACGCGCTCCTCACCGACGCGATCGCGAAGCGCGCGAGCGACGTCCACGTCGAGCCGTACGAGAAGATGCTACGCATCCGCTTCCGCATCGACGGCGTGCTCTACGAGGTCATGCAGCCGCCGGTGAAGCTCAAGAACGCGCTCACCTCGCGCATCAAGGTGATGGCGTCGCTCGACATCGCCGAGCGCCGTATGCCGCAGGACGGCCGCATCAAGCTGAAGCTCGGCAACAACCGCGAGATGGACTTCCGCGTGTCGGTGCTGCCGACGATCTTCGGCGAGAAGGTCGTGCTGCGGCTCCTCGACAAGTCGAACCTGCAGCTCGACATGACGAAGCTCGGGTTCGAGGAGCGCGCGCTGAAGGACTTCAAAGAGGCGATCTACAAACCGTTCGGCATGGTGCTCGTCACCGGCCCGACCGGCAGCGGCAAGACGACGACGCTCTACTCCGCGCTCGCCGAGCTCAACAAGATCTCGACCAACATCTCCACCGCGGAAGATCCGGTCGAGTTCAACTTGGTCGGCATCAACCAAGTCCAGATGCACGAGGAGATCGGTCTCACCTTCGCGGCGGCGCTGCGCGCGTTCTTGCGGCAAGATCCGGACATCATCATGGTCGGCGAGATCCGCGACTTCGAGACCGCGGAAATCGGCGTCAAGGCGGCGCTCACCGGCCATCTCGTGCTCTCCACGCTGCACACGAACGACGCGCCGTCGACGATCAACCGCTTGCTGAACATGGGCGTCGAGCCGTTCCTGGTCGCGTCGTCGATCAACCTCATCATGGCGCAGCGTCTCGTCCGTCTCGTCTGTACGCAGTGCAAGGAGGAGAACCCGATCGCGCCCGAAGCGCTCCTCGAGATCGGCGTCCCCCAAGAGCTGGTCGGCGGAATGCACTGCTTTCACGGCGTCGGCTGTTCGATCTGCGGCGGCACCGGCTACAAGGGCCGCATCGCGCTCTACGAGGTGATGCCGATGAGCGACGGCATCCGCGAGGCGGTGCTCTCCGGCGCGTCGAGCACCGACATCAAGCGCGCCGCGATCGAGAGCGGGATGAAGACCCTGCGCATGAGCGGCATCGCCAAGATCGCCGAGGGACTCACGACGATCGAGGAGGTTTTGCGCATCACGATGCCGGACTGACGGTCGCGGCAAATCCATGACACCGCGCGGCCATTTGACGCCGTCGGCGAGCCACGGGCGGCGTCCCGCGCCTTGCGCGCCGTGGCATGTGGCTTGCTCTCTGCACCGCGGGGGCCCCCGGAGGAAGACGTGCTCGCGAACATCCAAGATTTCCTGCAGCTCATGCTCGAGGGCGGCGCCTCCGATCTGCACATCACGCAGGAGAGTCCGCCGCTCATCCGCGTCCACGGCGAGCTGAAGCCGCTCGCGTATCCGCCGCTCACCGCCAACGACACGCGGACGCTCTGCTACAGCCTGCTGACGGAAGCACAGAAGAAGAAGTTCGAGGAGGAGAACGAGCTCGACTTCTCGTTCGCCGCGAAGGGGGTGTCGCGCTTCCGCGGCAATCTCTTCTTGCAAAAGGGCGCCGTCGGCGGCGCATTCCGCGCGATCCCGTTCGAGATCCCCGAGCTCGACAAGCTCGGTTTGCCGAACGTCGTGGTGGAGATGGCGTCGTTGCCGCGCGGGCTCGTGCTCGTCACCGGCCCGACCGGCAGCGGCAAGACGACGACCCTCGCGGCCATCCTCGACCGCATCAACAACAGCCGTCCCGAGCACATCATCACGATCGAAGATCCGATCGAGTTCGTGCACGGCCACAAGCGCGCGCTCGTGAATCAGCGCGAGGTCTTTGCCGACACGCTCGGCTTCGCGCCGGCGCTGAAGCACGTTCTGCGGCAGGACCCCGACATCGTACTGATCGGCGAAATGCGCGACCTCGAGACGATCGAGGCCGCGCTGGTCGTCGCCGAGACCGGTCACCTCGTCTTCTCGACTCTGCACACCAACTCCGCGGTGCAGACGATCAACCGCGTCATCGACGTGTTTCCGCCGCACCAGCAAGAGCAGGTGCGGGCGCAGCTCTCGCTCGTGCTGCAAGGCGTGGTCTCGCAGCAGCTGCTGCCGCGCATCGACGGTCGCGGGCGCTGCCTCGCCGCCGAGATCATGATCCCGAACGCCGCGATCCGGAACCTCATCCGCGAGGCGAAGGTGCACCAGCTCTACTCGCAGATGCAGGTCGGGCAGCAGAAGTGGGGCATGCAGACGATGAGCCAATCGCTCCTCGATCTGCACCTCCGGCGGCTGATCACTTCCGACGAGGCACTGGGGCACGCGACCGAGCCCGAGGAGATGAAGATGATGCTCGCCCAGAACCCGTCGGCCGGACCGCGCGCCGCGGTCCGTCGTTAGCGCACACCGGCTCGGAAGGAGCGACACCGATATGGCGAAGTTTCAGTGGGTGGGCGTCTCACCACGCGGCGAGACGATGCGCGGCGAGATGGAGGCGCAGACGCGACAGGCAGTGATCGCGCGCCTGCGCGCACAACGCATTCAGCCGATGACCGACAAGATCAAGGAGAAGGGCCGCGGGCTCAACTTCGAGATCAAGATGCCGGCGTTCGGCGGCGGGGTGAAGCAGCACGAGATCGTCATCTTCACGCGCCAGTTCGCCACCATGATCGACGCCGGGCTTCCGCTCGTGCAGTGCCTCGACATCCTTTCGGCGCAGACGCCCAACAAGACCTTCGCGAAGACGATTCGCGACGTGAAGGAGCAGGTGGAGGCGGGCGCGACGTTCGCCGCCTCGCTCAGGCGGCACCCGAAGGTCTTCAGCGACCTCTACTCGAACATGGTCGCCGCGGGCGAGGTCGGCGGTATCCTCGACACGATCCTGACCCGCCTCGCGTCGTACATGGAGAAGATCGTCAAGCTGAAGAGCAAGATCAAAGGCGCGATGATCTACCCGGCCTGTATCATCAGCGCCGCGGTGCTCGTCACCGGCATCCTGCTCGTCTACGTGATCCCGGTCTTCGCCGACCTCTTCCACAGCTTCGGCCAGGCGCTGCCGACGCCGACGCAATTCGTGATCAATCTCTCGAACGCAACGATCGCGTACTTCTGGTACATCGTGGTTGCGATCATCGGCATGATCGGCGGCGTGATCATCACGTACCGCACCGATCGCGGCAGATTCCTCATCGACAAGTTCATGCTGCGGGTACCGATCTTCGGCGACTTGATCCGCAAGACGGCGATCGCGCGCTTCACGCGCACGCTCGGCACGCTGGTTTCGTCGGGTGTCCCGATCCTCGATGCGCTGACGATCACCGGCCGCACGGCGGGCAACAAGATCATCGAGCAGGCGATCTTCGCCACCCGCACCAGCATCAGCGAGGGCAAGACGATCGCCGAGCCGCTCATCGCGAGCAAAGTCTTCCCGCCGATGGTCTGCCAGATGATCGGCATCGGCGAGACCACGGGCTCGCTCGACGCGATGCTGCAGAAGATCGCCGATTTCTACGAGGACGAGGTCGACAACGCGGTCGCGAACCTGACGTCGCTGATGGAGCCGATGGTCATTCTCGTTCTCGGCGGCCTCATCGGCGGGCTCGTGATCTCGATGTACCTGCCGATCTTCAAGCTGGGGTCGGTGCTCGGCTAGTGTCGGTCGCGGTCGCCGACGCCGGCGCGGCGACCGCCCCGGCCCGGGATCTTCGCGCCCGCCTCGGCTGGTTCCTGCTCGTCCGGCTGCTGCTCGTCTCGGCGTTTTTCGCGAGTGCCGCGCTCGTCTACATCGGCGAGCGTACCGACACCGGGCTCGACACCCGCCTCGGCCTGATCGTCGTCGGCTACGGCGTGACCGCAGTCTCGGGCCTGCTCTTGCCGCGGGTGCAGCGCATCGTGCTGTACACCGCGGTCCAGATCGGCGTCGATCTCGTGCTCGTGAGCTCGGTCATCGTGCTGACCGGATCGCTCGAGACGCCGCTTCCCGTCCTCTACAACATGATCATCTTGAACGCGGCGCTCTTGCGGCTCGGGCGTGGCATCACCCTCACCGCCGTCGCCGCCGCGCTCGCGTACGCCGCGGTGATCGCGATCGTCACGACGCTCACCGGCCACGGCCATCCGCTCGATCATCTCTTCATCCACGGCACGAACGTCCTCTCGTTTTTCGCGATCGGCACGCTCGCCCGCTACCTGACGACGCAACTGAACGCCGCGGAGCGTCTGCTCGACCAGCAACAGCAGGAGCTGCGGCGGATCGAGGACCTGCACCGGCTCGTCGCCAACACGGTCGATCACGGCCTGGTCGTGACCGACGGCGGCGGGCGCATCACCTCCGCGAACCCGTCCGCGGTGGAGATCTTCGGGATCGATCTCGCCACCGCGCTCGGCGCATCGTTGAGCTCGCTCTTCCCGGACGCGGTCGCGTTGCCGGGCGACGCCGCGGCGGTCGAGTTCGCGATCGGCGAGGCGAGCGCGCGCCGCGTGCTGCAGATGAAGGCCGCCACCGTCACGGACGCCTACCAGCACGCCGTCGCCCGCGTCTACGTCGTCCACGACGTCACGACGGTGCGGGAGATGGAGTCGCGCCTGCGCGAGCACGAGGCGATCGAGGCGTACGCGAGCAGCGTTCAGCCACTCGGCGACGCCGCGGTCACGACGTTCGAGGGCCTCGTCGGCGAGAGCGACGTCATGCGGCGGCTCTTCGCCATGATCGAGAAGATCGCGCCCACGGACTCGACGGTCCTCATCACCGGCGAGAGCGGCACCGGGAAGGAGCTCGTCGCGCGCGCCGTCCACGCGCGCAGCCCGCGCACGCGGCGGGAGTTCGTCGCGGTCAACTGCGGGGCGATCCCCGAGACGCTGATCGAGAGCGAGTTCTTCGGCCACGTGCGCGGCGCGTTCACCGGCGCGATCGCCGACCGCCCGGGGCTCTTCCGCCAGGCGAGCGGCGGCACGATCTTCCTCGACGAGATCGGCGAGCTGTCGCCGTCGTTGCAGGTACGCCTGCTGCGGGTCCTGCAAGATCGGCAGATCGTCCCCGTCGGCGGGACGACCGCGATCGCCGCCGACGTGCGCGTCATCGCGGCGACGAACCGCGATCTCGAAAAGCTCGTCGCCACCGGGCAGTTCCGCGAGGATCTCTACTACCGGCTGAACGTGATTCGCCTCGAGACGCCGTCGTTGCGCGAGCGGCCGGAGGACATCCCGATCCTGCTGCTGCACTTGCTGCGCAAGTCGTCGGCGCGTCACGGCAAGGCGATCGCGAAGCTGTCGCCACGGACGATGCGCACGCTGGCGACGTACGCGTATCCCGGCAACATCCGCGAGCTGGAGAACATCGTCGACCACGCGGTCACGCTCTGCGACGGCGACCTCCTGACCGAGCACGACCTCCCCGCCCACATCCTCGCCCGCGAGGAGCGGGCAAGCGCGCCGCCGCGCCCCGATCCCGAGCCCGCCGCGTCGCCGCTCTTCACCGAGGGCCGCAGCCTCGACGACCAGCTGGAGACCTACGAGAAGGACATGCTGCTCGCGGCGCTCGATCGCGCCGGCGGTGTCCGCAAGCGGGCCGCGGAGCTCCTCGGCATCAAGTATCGCTCGCTGCGCCACCGCCTTGCGAAGTACGGCCTCATGGTCGGCGATGACGAGGAGCTCGACGGATCGCTTGGCAACTGATGTCGCGCCGAGCACTTTTTGTCACCGCGCGACGGACCAGGGACGACGATCGTCATTTTCCCGGCTCGTGCCGCGCGCAGACGCATCTGACATACGAGCTCGCGCAGCGCTGAAAAAACGCCGTCCGCAGCGAGAGAATTTTCAGTGAGCGCGCGCGGTCCCATGGCAGCCGCGGGGTATCCTCGTGGAGGCGGCGCTGGCATCACGGTTGCTCTGACCCCCCTCAACTCGAACTCACGCGGCGCCGACCCGGCGCACGCAACTGGAGGCATTATGGACCGTTCTACCAAGCAGTCGGGCTTCACGTTGATCGAGCTTCTCGTCGTCGTCGCGATCATCGGCATCCTCGCCGCGATCGCCATTCCGCAGTTCGCCGCTTATCGCGCCAAGGGCTTCGACGCGCGCTCGGCGAGCGACTGCCGCAACGCCGCGACGGCCGAAGAGGCGTACTTCGTCGGCAATTCCGCCTACACGACCACACTGGCCAGCCTGCCGGGATTCGTGCAGTCGGGGAACGTCACCGTCGCGGCCGCGCTCGTCGGCACGACCGCTTTCACCGTCACGTGCTCGAGCACCAAGGGCACGGCGGGCTACCAGTGCGTCTGGAGCAGCGCACCGGCGGCGGGTGCTGCCAATATGATTTGCGCCTGATCGCAGGTTGATCTGATCTGAACGGGCGCGGGCGAGCGTGAGCTCGCCCGCGCCTTTTTTCGTTCGCTGCCTCCCGCCCGATGCCTCCAGCACGTCCACCTCGTGAGCCCGTATTCCCTGTCGCCGCCGTCGATCACGTCAATCCTCCGTCACGAATGCAACGGACACGATTTGTCACTACGACGGAAACTGACATTTTCGCGCCGCGCCTTCTCCAATGCGTCGTCGATATTGGCCGTCATACCCGGCGCCTGCAGGTGGGCATTCCACCGCAAAGCTCGTTGGTCTTCCAAGGGCGCGCTGGGCATGCGTCACGACGATCGACGGTGGCATCACGCTTGCTCCATCGCAGCCTCAAGCATTCCATACCGGCGTCGCCGCGGCGCTTTGACAGGAGGAATCATGAAACGATCGGACAAACAGTCGGGCTTCACCCTCATCGAGCTTCTCGTCGTCGTCGCCATCATCGGCATCCTTGCCGCGATCGCGATCCCGCAGTTCGCCGCTTATCGCGCCAAGGGCTTCGACGCGCGCTCGGCGAGCGACTGCCGCAACGCCGCGACGGCCGAAGAGGCGTACTTCGTCAGCAATGCCGCCTACACGACCACACTGGCCAGCCTGCCGGGATTCGTGCAGTCGGGGGACGTCAGCGTCGCGGCCGCGCTCGTCGGCACGACCGCTTTCACCGTCACCTGCAACAGCTCCAAGGGCACGGCGGGCTACCAGTGCGTCTGGAGCAGCGCACCGGCGGCGGGTAGTGCCAATATGATTTGCGCCTGATCGCAGGTTGATCTGATCTGAACGGGCGCGGGCGAGCATGAGCTCGCTCGCGCCTTTCTCTTTTCGAGGAGAGGACGTGCGAATCTCGCATCGGCTGGCGCTGCACGCGCTCTGGATCGCGACCGCGCTCCGCGTCCTCGTTCCCTCCGCCGCCGACCCCGATCTCTGGGGGCACCTGCTCTTCGGCGACGTCTTCCTGCACGCCGGCATCGCGTCGACGAACGGCTTCGCGTACACCACGCCCGCCCATCCGTGGATCGATCACGAGCTCGGCGCGGAGGCGGTGATGGCGGCCGTGTACGCCGCGCTCGGCAGCCGCGGGCTCGTCCTTCTGAAGGTGATGCTCGTGCTCGCGACGCTGGCGCTGGTACGCCGCGCGGCCCTGCGCCGCTGCCACGCGACGTGGGCGGCGACGATCGCGACCGCCTTCTCGGCCGTCATCATGACGCCGGGCTTCATGATCCGGCCGCAGCTCTTCACGCTCCTCGGCGTCGCGCTCGTGCTCGAGCTCGTCGGCAGCGCGCACTATCGGCCGCGTGGCGTCGCGTGGATGCTGCCGCTCGTCGTCGCGGTGTGGATCAACCTCCACGGCGGCGCGCTCGCCGGAATCGGGCTCGCCGCGATCGGTCTCGCGGCCGGCGCGTGGCACAGACCCGCAAGACGACGCGAACTGGAGCCGCCAGCCGGTCTCGACACGCGATCGCCCGTGATCGCGGGACCTGCTCCGCGCACACGGCAACGAGCCGACCTCGCGCGCGCGGCGATCCTCATCCTGCTCCTCGCCGCGGCAACGCTGGTGAACGTCTACGGCGCCCGGCTCCCGTGGTTCCTCGTCACCAAGGTCACGCCGCGCGTGCCGATCAGCGAGTGGGCGCCGGTGCCGCTCGCGGACCTGTCTTTTACCGCATTCAAGGCGGCTCTCGTCGCGATCGTGGGGTGGCTCGTGCTCGCGCGCCGCGGCCGTCTTGCCGAGACGCTCGTCGTGGTCGCCGCGGCCGCCGCGGCGCTGCTGCACCAGCGCCACATTCCGCTCTTCGCGATCGCCGCCGCACCGCTCCTCGCCGCCGCGCTCCGCGACGTCGGGGCGCTCTTGCGATTGCGCCGGCGGCAGCGGAGCTGCGCCCGCCTCTTGCGCGGCGGCATCGCCGGGCTCACCGCGGTGCAGGTCGTGCTCGCGATCGTCGTGATCGCGCGCAGTCAGGGTCGTATCGACGTCGATCCCGGCATCTACCCCGTGCAGGCGCTGCGGTTCCTGACGCAGAACGACATCGTCGGCCGCGTCGCCTTGCCGTTCGACTGGGGCGAGGTGGCGCTCTGGTCGCTGCCGGCCGGTAGCTCGGTCGCCGTCGACGGCCGCTTCACGACCGCGTACCCGCAATACCTTCTCGACGAGAGCTGGCGCTTCATGCGCGGCGGCGACGGCTGGAGCGATCTCCTGACGCGCTACCCGACCGACGTCGTCGTGAGCGCGCGCTCGCAGCCGCCGTCGCAGCTGCTAGGCGACGATCCCGAGTGGACCTACGTGTATTCGGATCCGGTCGCCGTCGTGTTCCTGCGCCGCGTCCCGTCGCAAGCGGCGGCGATCGCGCGCTTCCACGACGGCCGGTTCACCTACGACGCGACGCCGCTCGACCCGGCGTTCCCGGCGCTCGCCCGCGGCGCGGACGATGGGCGGCGCGCGAGCGCAGGCGGCGGCGCGACGCCAGGCGCCCCCGATTCTGCTACACTGGCGACCGCATGGAGTGGCCCGTGATCGCCGCGATCTTCGTCTTCGGCGCGCTGATCGGCAGCTTCCTCAACGTCTGCATCGTACGGCTTCCCGAGGAGCGCTCGATCGTCCGGCCACGCTCGCACTGCCCGTCGTGTGGACACCAGATCGCGTGGTACGACAATCTTCCGGTCTTGAGCTTCGTACTCCTGCGCGGCCGCTGTCGTGCGTGCGGCGTGCGCATCTCGCCGCTCTATCCGACGGTCGAGCTGCTGACAGGCGCGCTCGCGGTCGCGCTGTGGATGCGGCTCGGCACGACGCTGGCGTTCGCCGGGTACTTTCTCTTCGCCGCGGCGCTGGTGACGATCACCTTCATCGACCTCGATCACCGCATCATTCCCGACGTCATCAGCCTGCCCGGAATCGTCGTCGGCCTCGCGGTCTCGTTCGTCTCGCCGCTCGTGACGCCGCTCGAAGCGCTGCTCGGCGTGCTCGCCGGCGGCGGCGTGCTGCTCGCGATCGCGACCGGCTACGAGATGCTGCGCGGCCGCGAGGGCATGGGCGGCGGCGACGTCAAGCTGCTGGCGATGATCGGCGCGTTCCTCGGCTGGCAGAGCGTGTTCGTAACCCTGATGGTCGCGTCGCTGATCGGCTCGATCATCGGTGTCGGCCTGATGGTCTATCAGCGCGCCGACACCAAGCTCGCGATTCCGTTCGGGCCGTTTCTGGCGGGCGGCGCGCTCGTCTCGCTCTTCTTCGGCGACCGCATCCTCGCGTTCTACTTCGGCACCTAGGCCGGCGCTACTCGTAGCGATGCGCGCGCGGCGGCGCGCCGCTACGACGATCGCAACACCCGAGCGGGTGAAGCGACGTGGCTCCGCATCGCGCCAATCATGCATTTTCGCTGGTCGAGCTCATCGTCGCGATCGGCGTCGCGGCGGTGCTGCTCTCGAGCGCGGTCCTGGCGCTGCCGCGCGTCGACGCCGCCATGCAGCTCGACACCGGGCTCCGCCAAGTCGCGTCCGACCTCCAATCGGCACGCACGACGGCGATCGCGTCGGCGCATCGGGTGCGCATCGTGTTCACCGTCGGCAGCGATCGCTACCGCCGCGAGCGCGCCGACGACGGTGGACAGTACCATCGCGATCTCGATCGCTTCCTGCCGCGCGGCATCCGCATCCTGACCGCCAACGCGGGCGCGATCGTCGTCTTCTCGGCGCGCGGCGATGCTCAGAACGCCACGATCACGCTCGCCGACGCGCACGGCACGTCGCGCGCGATCGTCATCAATCAACGCGGGCGCATCACCATCCTGGCCGCGTCGTGACTCGAGCTCGACACACGGCGGCGGGGGCGGCGCTCGTCGAGGTGCTCGCCGCGATGACGCTCTTCGCGATCGCGGGCAGCGTCGTCGCCGCCGCGGCGGCCACCAATCTGCGCGCGCTGCGCACGGCGACGACGCTCGAGTACCTGGTCGCGATGGCGTCACGCGAGCTCGCGATCGCGCAGGCGAAAGGCGCGCCGCCGACGTCCGACGACGGCGTCGTGGACGAGCCCGCGATCGGAGCCGTGCGCCGGCAGCTCGTCGTCACCCGTGAAGCGGACGATCTGGCCACGCTCGTCATCACGGTCGCGACGGCCGGCTCGCCGACCGTGACCATGCGGACGCGGATGCTCGTTCCCCAATGACGGCGCGACGACACGACGCCGGCATGACGCTCGTCGAGCTGACCGTCGCGAGCGCGCTCGCGCTGGCGGCGGTCGCGGCGCTGACGGCGCTGTTTCTGGTCGTGATCGGCGCGCGCGGCCGCGCCGGCGAGGCCGCGGAAACGGTGGTCAGTCTCGCCGGCACGATCGACCAGATCGCGCGTGACGTCCGCCTCGCCGGCTACGATCCGTCGGCGCGCGGCCTCGCCGGCATCGTCACTCCGACCGCGCAAAGCGTCGTCCTGCGCGCCGACCTCGACGGCAGCGGCGATATCGACACCTCCTCCGAGGAGCAGATCACCTATCGCCTGAACGCGGCCGGCGACACGTTGCAACGGCTCGTCGGGCAACAAAATCTCCCCATGCTGTCCGACGTCGCGGCCGCAGGCTTTCGCCTGCATTACTTCGATGCGCAGGCCGCCGAGCTCGACCCGACCGTCGCCGGTGCGGCGGACCGCGTCCACCTCGTCACGGTCGAGCTCGCGCTGCGCGCGACGCCGGCGCACGGCGCGCTGCGCATGACGGGCGGCGCGCGCCTCCTCAACCGATGACGGCACGAGCGACGAGCGGACGGAGCGCGCACCGAGCTGACGACGGCGGAACCGCGCTCGTCACGGCCTTGCTCGCGATGGTGCTCGCCGGAGGCGCCGCGGTGTTGTTCGCGGAGCTCGCGCGCACGACGCTCGTCCGTGCTCGCGTCGATCGCGACGGCGTCGCCGCGTGGTACCTTGCCGAGGCCGGTCTTGCGGAAACCGTCGCCGCCCTTCCCGCCGGCGGGACGTTCAGCGCCGATCTCGCCGCGCACGCCGGCACGCCGCCGGCGCCGATCGCCGGCGGGTACGCCGCGACGCTCGCGGACGATCACGACGATACCCCCGACGACCCCCTCGTCGATCGCAATCAGCGGCTGCTCGTCCGCATCGTCGCCGCGGGTCCGCCGCCGGTCGAGCGTCGGTTGGAAGCCGTCGTGGGTCGCGAGCCGGCACCGTTTTTTCCGGGCGCGGCGACGCTCGCCGGTGGTGTCAGCAATCTGACAGGCGATTTCCGACTAGACGGTCACGACGGTGCAATGGACACTGGCTGCATGACGCCGGGGAGCGGGCGCACGCGCGCCGGGATGTCGCTGCCGGACGGCGCGGCGCTGCCCGTGCTCGAGCATCCCGAGCAGGTGAGCGGGATCGGCGGCACACCGAGCGTCACCCGCAAGCGTCCGCCCGACTTGACGGCACTCGCGTCGAGCGCGGGCGCAGTACGGCCCGCGCCGACGGCGATGCCCGTCACGCTCGGCACCACCGCCGCGCCGCAGGTCACCGTGGTCGACGGCGATTTCGCGATCGACGGCACGACGAGCGGCGCCGGCATCCTCTACGTGAGCGGCCACGTCCGCGTCACGGGGACCCTCGATTTCGCCGGCGTCGTCGCGGCCGCGGGCGGCGTCGAGATCGCCACGACGGGCCAACTCCGCATCTGCGGCGCGCTCTGGGCGGCCGGGACAACGGCACTCGACGCGCGCGGCGCCGGCGCCGTCCGCGCCAGCACCGACGCCATCGCGATGGCGGCGCGCCTGGCACCCCTGCCCGCCCGCGCGCAGGTGCTGGCGGTGCGCGAGCTCTTCTAGGAGAACGGAGGTCCGGATGAGCCATCGGATCCTGGTCGTCGACGACAACGAGGACGTCGTCCACATCACCGCGAGCTTCCTCACCGCGAAGGGTTACACGGTCGAGACCGCCGTCGATGGACAGCGCGCGCTCGCGATGATCGCGGCGCACCCGCCGGACTGCATCCTTCTCGACATCATGATGCCGAACATGAGCGGCATCGAGGTGCTGAACCGCTTGAAGGAGCGCCCCGAGACCGCGTCGATTCCGGTGATTCTCGTCACCGCGAAGAGCCGCGATGAGGACGTCCTCTCCGGTTACAAAGAAGGCGCCGACTACTACATCACGAAGCCCTTCTCCGCGCAGCAGCTGATCTACGGCGTCCGCCTCGTCCTCGGCGAGTCCGCGGCCACGACGCGCCCCGCCGACTCCGGCTCGTCCGACACCTGAGATCGCCCACGCGCGCCGTGCTGTCGACCGGTCGGCGCGCGCGCGCTCGGTAGTGGGTCGTAAACGGACGTCATTCACAGTTTGCTCGGGTGGGACTGGGGCAAGTTGCGAGCGAGACGAGGCGCGAGGGAAGCGAGCAGCGCAGGCGTAGCGGGAGCTACGCCGAGCAGCGGAACGACCGAGCAACGAAGTATCGCGACGCAAATTGGCCCAGTACCGCGCGCTCCTCACGCCTGGACCGTCTCGCAGCCGCGGGTTACAGTCCGCGGCTCGCGGAGCAGGGACCTGGCAAATCCGACGACACGACACGGCGCGCTCATCACGATCGAGGGCATCGACGGCGCCGGCAAGAGCACGCAAGTCGAGCCACTCGCCGCGCATCTGCGTGCGCGCGGCCACGACGTCCTCACGACGCACGAGCCGGGCGCGACGCCGCTCGGCTGCGAGCTCAGGCGGGTGCTGCTCGAGTCCGAGGTCGCGCTCGAGCCGCGGACGGAGCTCTTCCTCTTTCTCGCCGACCGCGTCGAGCACGTGCGGCGGGTGATCGCGCCGGCGCTCGCCGCGGGCACGATCGTTCTCTGCGACCGCTTCGCCGACTCGACGATCGCGTATCAGGGCTACGGGCGCGCCACCGACCTCGACGAGGTGCGACGGTGGGACACGGCGAGCCGCGACGGCATCGCGCCCGACCTGACGCTCCTTCTCGATTGCCCGCTCGCGGTGGCGGCGCCGCGCCGGCGACACGCGTCCGACCGCTATCAGTCGCTCGACGACGCCTTTCACGAGCGCGTACGCGCCGGGTTCCTGGCACTGGCCGCCGCGGAGCCGCGGCGGATCCGCCGCATCGACGCCAGCGCGCCGATCGAGACGGTGCGCGCCGAGATCGCGGCCGTCGTCGATCGCTGGCTGGCGGAGCGGGTCGGATGAGCGCACGACCGCGGCGCGAGGCGCCGCCCGCCGCGGCACACCCGCTCCGCTTCGCCGACATCCGCGGGCAGGAGCGCCCGATGAGATTTCTGCGCCGCGCGTGGGAGCGCAAGCGCTTGGCGCACGCCCTCCTCTTCACCGGCCCCGCGGGCGTCGGCAAGCTCGCGACGGCGCGCGCGCTGGCGCTCGGCCTTCACTGCGACGTCGCGCCGTTCGAAGCCTGCGGCACGTGCGACACCTGCCGCACGATCGCCGCCGGCACCCATCCCGACGTACGCCTCATCGCCGGGCCGCTGCCGGATCGGCGCGACATCGCGATCGAGCAGGTCCGCGATCTGCAGCGCGAGCTCGGGTTCCGGGCGATGAGCGCGCATCCCAAGATCGGCATCGTGAACGACGCCGATCTCCTGACCTTGCAGGCGCAAAACGCGCTACTCAAGACGCTCGAGGAGCCGGGCGGCGATACGGTGCTGATCCTCGTGGCGGTGAACGCCGCCGCGCTCGCGGAGACGATTCTCTCGCGCTGCCAGCGCGTCGGCTTCGATCCGCTCCCCACCGCCGACGTCGTCGCGATCCTCGAGGCGTGCGGACGGAGCGCCGCCGACGCGCACGCGCTGGCGGCGTACGCCGACGGCAGCCCCGGCCAAGCGCTCGCGCTCGATCCGGAGTTCTTCGGTCGGCGACGGCGCGAGATCCTGTCCGGTCTCGCCGCCGCGCGCCGCGGCGGGTTCAAAGGGCTGGCGGATTTCGCGCAAGCGCTCGTCGCGGAGGAGAAGGACCTCGTCCCGGCACTCACCGTAATCGCCTCGTGGTATCGCGACGCGCTCCGGCGGCGCGCGCTCGGCGACGGCGTCGAGCTGCACAACGCCGACCTCGCCGCCGAGCTTCCCGAGCTCGCGACCACGACCAGCCTTCGCAATCTCGAAAGCACGTATGGTACGATCGTCGCCTTGCGACAGAACGCGAACCGCAACGTGGCACTGGTTCGCATGCTGATGCAGCTCGCGAGTCGCCCCTGATGGATCCGACGTCCCACAGCACCGCACCGCCGACGCCGGCCGCGGCGCAGATCACGCGCATCACGTTCAAGCCCGCCGGCAAGCTGTACGAGTTCGATCCGGGCGCGCTCCGGCTCACGGCCGGCGATCTCGTCGTCGTCGAGACGGAGCGCGGCGGCGCGCTCGGCACCGTCGCCGACCCGAAGGCGTCGTCCGCCGCCGCACCCGGAACGCGCGCGCCGAAGGTGCTGCGCAAAGCGGACGGCCGAGATCTCGCGCGCCACGAGGCTAATCTACAGAAGGAGCACGACGCGCGCCGGCTCTGTCTCGCGCGCATTCGCGACCGCCGCATGGCGATGAAGCTGGTCCAGGTCGAGTATCACTTCGACGCCAGCAAGGCCGTCTTCTATTTCTGCGCCGAGGGACGCGTCGATTTCCGCGAGCTCGTCCGCGACTTGGCGCAGACGCTCCACACTCGTATCGAGATGAAGCAAGTCGGCGCCCGCGACGAGACGAAGATCCTCGGCGGCGTCGGGCCGTGCGGCCGCGAGCTCTGCTGCTCGACGTGGCTGCGCGAGTTCCAGGCGGTGTCGGTGAAGATGGCCAAGGAGCAGGGGCTGTCGCTGAACCCGTCGAAGCTCTCCGGGATGTGCGGCCGTCTGAAGTGCTGCCTGCGCTACGAGTACGATACCTATCTCGAGCTGCGCCGCGGGTTGCCGCGCGTCGGCGCGCAGGTGACGTCGGTCAAGGGCGACGGCGAGGTCGTACGGCAGAACGTGCTGCGGCAGACCGCGATCGTCCGCCGCGCCGACGACGGCGTCGAGGTCGAGGTGACGCTCGAGGACCTCGTCGAGAAGCGTGCCGACTGATCGTGGCCGCGCCCACGAAGAAAAACCCTCCCTTGGTATTTCCGCCGGTCTCAACTGAGACCGTCCAACCTGCCGTCCCGTCGACGCGCGCCCACATCTACATCACGACCCCGCTCTACTACGTGAACGCCGAGCCGCACCTCGGCTCCGCGTACACGATCATCATCTGCGACACGATCGCGCGCTTCCATCGCCAGCGCGGCGCGGAGACCTTCTTCTTGACCGGCACCGACGAGCACGGCGACAAGATCGCGCAAGCGGCGGAAGCGGCGGGCGAGTCGCCGAAGGCGTACGCCGATCGGATCAGCGACGCGTTCCGTCACACCTGGGAGGCGTGCGGTCTCGAGTACGACCGCTTCATCCGCACGACCGACGCCGATCACGTGCGCACCGTGCGCGAGATCCTGCAGCAGGTCCATGACGCCGGCGACATCTACTTCAGCAAGTACGGCGGCCTCTACTGCACCGGCTGCGAGCGCTTCTACACCGAGAAAGAGCTCGTCGAGGGCAAGTGCCCCGACCACCGCACGACGCCCGACTGGATCGAGGAGGAAAATTACTTCTTCCGCATGAGCAAGTACCAGGAGCGCCTCGTCGCGGTACTGAACGAGGATCCCGATCTCGTCCGGCCCGAACGCTATCGCAACGAGGTGCTGGCGATGCTGCGCGAGCCGCTCGAGGACCTCTGCATCTCGCGGCCGAAGGCGCGCCTCACCTGGGGCATCGAGCTGCCGTTCGACGACCGCTTCGTCACCTACGTCTGGTTCGACGCCCTCATCAACTACGTCACCGCCGTCCGCGAGCTCGGGCCCGAGCGTTTCGCAGCGCTCTGGCCCGCCGCCAATCATTTCATCGCCAAGGACATCCTGAAGCCGCACGCCGTCTTCTGGCCGACGATGCTCATGGCTGCGGGGCTGCCGCTCTATCGGCACCTGAACGTGCACGGCTATTGGACGGTGAACGGCGAGAAGATGTCGAAGAGCCTCGGCAATGTCGTCCGCCCGCTCGAGATGAAGGCGCGCTACGGCATGGACGCGTTCCGCTACGTCCTCCTGCGGGAGAGCGTCTTCGGCCTCGACGCCGACTTCCGCGAGGACGCGATGGTGACGCGCATCAACGCCGACCTCGCGAACAACCTCGGCAACCTCGTGAGCCGCACGCTGTCGATGCAGCAGCGGTACTTCGAGGGCGTCGTGCAGCCGTTCGCCGATCCGCGCCCGGAAGACGACGACCTGCGCGCGGCCTTCGCCGCCGCCGCCGCCGAGGTCGAGGAGCACGTCGGCGAACTCATGCTGTCGCGCGCGCTCGAGGCGATCTGGCGCGCCGCCGACCGCGCCAATAAGTACATCGTCGAGACCGCGCCGTTCACGCTCGCGAAGGATCCGGCGGCGCTACCGCGCGTCGGCACGATCCTGCACAACTTGTTGGAGACGTTGCGCGTCACCGCGCAGCTCGCGGCGCCGTTCATTCCCGAGACGGCGCAGCGCATCCGCGAGCTCCTGCGGCTGCCGGAAGGCGCGCTTGCCGTTCCCGGTCCGCAGTGGGGCGACGCGTTCCCCGCCGGCCACGTCGTCGCGCCGCCGGTCGCGCTCTTCCCGCGCATCGAGTGACGACGACGGATCCGTCCGACCCCGGCAGCGGCGTCGCAGCGCGGCCGCGGCCGGCGGACCTGCAGCCGCCGGCGACGGTCGTCCCGCTCGTCGACTCGCACTGCCATCTCGACCAGGACGCGTTCGACGGCGATCGCGACGCCGTGATCGCGCGCGCGCGTGCCGCCGGCGTCGAGCGGATGATCACGATCGGCGCCGGCGGCCCGCTCGCGAGCAATCACGCCGCCGTGGCCCTCGCCGAGCGCGATCGCGGCATCTTCGCCGCGGTCGCCGTCCACCCGCACGACACGAGCGAGATCACCGGCGAGACGTATCCCGAGCTGCGGCGGCTCTGGGCGCACCCGAAGGTCGTCGCGGTCGGCGAGACCGGGCTCGATTACTACTACCGCCACTCGACGCCGGAGACGCAGCGTGAGCACCTGCGCCGCTTCGTGCGCGAGGCCGGCCGCGCCGGTCTCCCGCTCGTCATTCACTGTCGCGACGCGTACGACGATTTGCTGACGATCTTGCGCGAGGAAGATGCCGCCGCGATCGGCGGCGTCATCCATTGCTTCAGCGGTTCAGCAGCCGAGGCCGAGGCCTGCCTCGCACTCGGCTTCGCGCTGTCGTTCTCCGGCATCGTGACGTTCAAGAACGCCGGCGCGCTCCGCGACGTCGTTCGCACGACGCCGGCTGACCGTCTTCTCGTCGAGACCGACGCGCCGTTTCTCGCCCCGGTTCCCCACCGCGGGAAGCGCAACGAGCCAGCGCTGGTGCGGCACGTCGCCGAGGAGGTCGCGCGGGTGACCTCACGGTCGCTGGAGGAGATCGCCACGCTCACGAGCGCCAACGCCGAGCGCATTTTTCGACTGGTGGACCGCTGACGGCAACGGGCGTCGCGCCGATGCCGACGGCGTGGCTCAGCACCATGGATTGCGTCGTTGCCGTCCACCCTGTATGGTCACGGTAGTGGTCATCTGGAGGTCGACGTGGCCAAAGTGATGAAAGCGGCTGAGTTCAAAGCGCGCTGCCTAGAGGTCATGGACCGTATCGCGGCGACGGGCGAGCCAGTGATCGTCACGAAACGCGGTCGGCCGGTGGTGCGGCTGTCGCCCGCCACGAACCCGCCGAAGCACGTGTTCGGGTTCTTCAAGGGAAAGATTCGGGCGAAAGGCGACATCGTCTCACCACTCGACGTCGATTGGGACGCAAACCGGTTGTAATACGGCCCGATGACGCTCGTCATCGACACGCACGTGCTCGTCTGGCTCGCCGAAGGGAGTCCCCATCTCGGCGCAAACACCCGACGAACGATCGAGCGAACGCTTCGGACCGACACCGTGCTCGTGTGTGCCATTTCCTTCTGGGAGATCGCGGTGCTGCACCGCCGCGGCCGGCTCACGATTTCCGGGACCGTGCCCGCGTTCAGAGGCGAAGTACTGGAGATGGGGATCCGCGAGCGCGTCGTCGACGGCGACCTCGGCATCGCGGCGGCGCTGCTCGATTGGGACCACAAGGATCCCGCTGATCGCCTGATCGCCGCAACGACGGCAGCATCCGAGGGCAGACTCGCGACAGCTGATCGGAATCTCCTCGAATGGGCCGGCACCCGGCGGTCGATCGACGCGCGTAAGTGATGTTGCCCATCACATCCGCGATGCGGCGCGCGCTTTCGCCGGCGCGCACCTGCGAACGCGCGCGCGAGATTCGAGAAGTCCGCGATGCGCTCGAAGAGATGACGCGCGCGCCGCACGAATTACCCTGATCCGATGCAAGTGCACCCATTCCGTCAATGAAAATCGACCCGACCAGACAGCGGCGCCGCTAACGCACGTGCAATCGGACGGCGCCTTCGAGTGCGCCCGCCTTGCGCTCGAAGGTCACCATGCTCACGCCGAGCGTCCCGTACCGAGCGTGAATGAGTCTATCGACGACACCCACTCCCCGCCGCTCGGCGAACGCGCGGAATGCGACGGCAGGATCGGTCTCGACGACGCCCGACGTGACGAACCGCTCCAGAATCGACCTCGCTTCGTCCTTGGGTACTCCGTAGTGGTGGTGCAGAGCATAGTACGTCTCGGCCAGGACGAGATCGCATACGACGACGCGTTCGCTGTGCTCGACGGCGCGCTCGAGACGACCGCGGGCCGCGCGAGCTTGCCTTTCCGGGAGTCCAACGAGCAGCCGCACGACCACCGAGGTATCAAGGCCGATCGCCACTCCCCCAACCCTTCTCGATGCTCCGGCGCACGTCGGTCGAGCGGTGTGATTTCCGCGCGCCATACGCCTTCGCGGCGGCGAACCACGACCAGTCGGGTTTGCGGCCGCGCAGCACCCAGACGGTTTCCCCGCGCAGCATCCGGCGCTCCGCCTCGATCGTGTCCCCAGCCTTCACGCCCAGCTCGTCGCACAGCGCCGCAGGCAGCGTCGCCTGTCGTTTCGTCGTCACCTTCACGGTCGCCATGCGGTGAAGATAGCCGCAGCCGCCTTACCATGCAATGCACGAGTAAGGCAGTACCGTCCAACCCACCTCAGCGCAACGCGGAGCGCGTGTTTCGCCTGCCCTCCGGCTGACGCGGAGCGGGTCTTCCAGGCACCGAGCTTACGCGCTGGCCGCCCGCGGACCGGTCGGCCGGGCGGCGCCGATCACAACGCCGGAGCCCCGCCGAGGATCATCGGGAGCGGCTTCAGCTCACGATGGACCGCGTCGAGGACGAGACCCAGCGACTCGAGCGTCGTCGCACCGAGCAGCGTCGCGTCGCCGGGCTCACCGAAGATCACGGCTGCCGCGCCGCGACGGGCTCCATAGACGAAGAGCGCATCGCCACGTTCACGCTCGATCGTCGAGCAGTCCGCCAGACGGAACTGCTGGCGCCCATGGGGTGTGATCCCGAGACGCTCGAGGATCTCGCGTGGCACGAGCGAGTAGACCGCACCGGAATCGACGAGGAATTCGACGCTCGCCCGGGCCGCAGGTTGCGCCGGGTTCGCGATGTCGAGCGTGAGCGTCGTCAGTCCCATGCCGCTCGACGGTACGCCCAGCGTTACACGGCGTCAACGTATACTCGGACGTACGACGCAGATCGCCGCGTGAGCTGCGCATCACAGCAGTGCGGCACTCAGTCCATTTCGTCGTCGTCGCGATACGCGTTCGGCTGCGCCGTCGCGAGCGCCCATGCGACCGCGACGAGCATCGCGGCGAGCGTCGTCTGCAGCGTCAGGAAGGCGGCGATCTTCAGGTACGCGAACGCAGGGGCGACGAAGCGCACGAGCCAGCCCGCCGCCTCGTCGCCGAGCGCCGCCGCGAACGACAGGCTCACGATCCAGGCCTTGGCCGCTTTCGCGATCGGCACGAAGAGCAGGAGATGCGTCATCGTGAGCACGAGGATTCCCATCGCGAAGAGATGGAAATGCGCGATCTCGAGCATGCCTTGGTAGCTCCGCGGCTGCAGGAACTGCGACTCGTCACCGCGGTAGTAGGCGACGACCGACGCCGGCGTGAGCCCCATCTTCCCGAAGTAGAGGAGCGCGTTCGTCACCCAGAAGAGCGCGACGTAGACGAGGAACCACGCGAGCACGAGCTTCAGGAGGCGATTGTCGCGCCAGTCGGGTGTCACCGTGAAGCGCACGTCAGTCGCTCCGCGCTCGCGTCACCGTGAACCGCCGGCGCTCATTTGGCCGCCAGCACGCCGGCCCCCGACAACACGGCGTAGAGCGCGAGCACGCGGCGGACGGCGGCGGTGAAGGCGGTCGCGCTCAAGGTCGCGCCGGTGATGCCGTGCACGGCGGCGCCGAGCTTCAGGTCGTCGTCGAGATGGCGGCCGTCGAACTGGCGCGTCCAGCGCTCGGGCGGCGTGTACTCGGGCGGCTCGTAGAACGCGAGGATCTCGACGCGGCGCACCTCCCCGCTCGGAGATAGCACGACCATCGCGGTCTCCGGCAGCGTGCGCACGGTGTGGGTGTCGATCACGGCGTAGCCGAGCAGCTCCGTGCCGCGCCAGCCGACGTAGACGGTCCAGAGCTGCGACTCGAGCGGCGCGTGCGCCCGTTTCTCGACGGCGGCCTTCTGCTCGTCGGTCAGAATGACCGCGCGGTCCTCCACCCGATCGCTGCCCGGAAACGCGAGCGCCAGCGCCTCGTCCTTGGCATGGAACACCGTCGCGCGCGCGACGCTCGCGCCATGCGTCGCGCCCATCAGGGCCAGCACCACAACGAGGACGGCGCGGCGTGGAATCGCCGATGGCCGCGGCGTCCCGACGGCGCGCTGCAAGGCGCTGCTCGCGGTCAAAACACGAATCCCGCGCCGACGTTCACCTCGTCGGGGGTCGGCCGCTTGTTGCCGGAGTCGAAGTCGCGGTACTCGAGCTTCAAGACCACCTGCGGATGCGGCTTGTACGACGCGCCGACGGTGTAGAGCTGCACCGCGTTCCCGGGCATGCGCACGAAGCCGCGCGGCACCGAGTCTTGGGTGTCGAAGTTCTCGTAGCGGAAGAACGGCGCGAGGTATTGCGTCGTCGCCGGGAAGAGCAGCGGCGCGATGTCGTAGGCCGCCTCGACATAGAACCCGTACTGGTGGTCGCCGATCGTCTCGCCGAGCTCGGCGCTCACGAGATCGGCGTCGTGGACGTCGATGAACGCGCCGAGCGCGCGCATCTCGAGCCCGCGCCAGCGGAGCTGCGCGTGCGTCTCCCACAGCAACGTGAACACGCCCGGCTTGTGGCCGGCGAAGACGTTGTTCTGCCCGGCGTCGCCGGCGAAGAACGATGCCCCGACGAGCGATCCCGGGAAGAGCGCGTAGTCGAGACGCACGGTGCCGGCGAGGTCGTCGGCGAGCGCGAGACTCCCCTCCTGGCTGCCCTCGCGAATGCTCGCCGACTCGAAGCGCTTCGCGGTGAGGCCGTTCAGCACGTAGGCGCGATAGTCGAGCCCCGGCGCGAGCGTGCCGAAGATCCCGAAGCCGCCCTCGCGCCACGTCGTCGGGATGATCCGCTGCTCGACCTCGGGTCGAAAGACGCCGTGGAAGAACGGCGGCTCGTGGATCTCGTTGATGAAGCCCATCGGCACCAGCAGCAGACCGGCGCGGAAGTTGAGCGCCTGCCAGCCGAGGAAGTCGAGGTTCATGAACTCGACCTCGGCCTCGCCTTCCTTGTCGTGGGCGACGACCGCGTGCTCGAACTCCAGCTCGGAGTTGAGAATGATCCGGTCGGTGAACTTGTAGCCGGTGTAGAGGACGAAGCGCGCGACGTCGAACTGATCGTGCCGCCCCTGTTGGTCGTTCACGAACTTCTGAAAGTTGAACTCGCCGTAGCCGCCGATCGAAAGACCGCGGTCGATGCCGTACACCTTCGACGCCGCGGGGCCGAGTCCGTAGTAGCTCTTCAGCGCTCGCGCCTCCGGAAGCACGAGACGGCTCTTCAGGCTCTCGACCTCGTGTGCGAGGACGTCGATCCTGCGATCCTGCTGCGACGGCGCGGGCGCGCCGGTGACGCGCGTCGGCGGCGGCGCCTCCGGTGCGGCAGCGCCGGTCGCCGGCGCCGGGCGCATGCCGCGCTCCTCTTCGAGCACTCGCAGCCGCGCGCGCAGCTCGTCCATCTCGTGCTGCATGCGCTCGAGCTGCTGCTCGTAGGCGCGGATGCGCGGGTCCTCCTCGGCGACGACTCGGCTCGCCGCGCCGGCGATCGCGAGGGCGATCGCGATCGAGCGCACGCGCGCACGGGTGAGCGCGATCATCGGCGCACGTCTCCGCTCGACTCAGAGCCCGGCGACGGCACGCTCGCCCTCGATGACGGTCCAGTCGCGCGGCGGACGCCCGACGATCGTCAGCCGCCGTCCGGCGCCGCGTCCTTCGCTGAAAAGCGCGCCGGCGCTCGGCTCACGGGCGAGGAGATCGGCGGCGCCGTCGCGGCCGAGGACGACGAGCGCGGTGGAGAGCGCGTCCGCCGTCGTTGCGTCGGGTGTCCACGCCGTCACCGCGACGTCGCGCGTGACCGGGCGACCGGTACGCGGGTCGTAGATGTGGCTCCGCGCGCGCCAGCCTTCCGCGGCGAAATCGCGGGCGTAGTTGCCCGACGTCGAGACGCTGGCACCGGCGTCGAGCGTCAACACGCCGAGCGTCCTGCCCGGCTCCTCGGGGTCGCGAACGGCGACGCGCCACCCGGCCGGATCGCCGCCGACGAACGCGAGCTGCCCGCCGAGATCGAGGCGCGCGCGCGCGACGCCCTCGGCCGCGAGCGCCGCACGCGCGCGGTCGAGCGCGAAACCCTTGGCGATGCCGCCGAGATCGATCCCCATGCCGCGACGGGCGAAGCTCACCGTGCGGGCGCGCGGGTCGAGTCGCAAGCCGGACGCGCCGACCGCCGTGACGCTCCCCGGCGGCAGTGACGCGAGCCCGGGATACGCACCCCAGAGGCGCAGTAGCGGCAGAATCGTCACGTCGAAGGCGCCGTCGCTCTCGACCGCGAGGTCGCGAGCGCGAGAGAGGAGCGCGAAAAGCGCGTCGTCGACCGGCTCCGGAGATTCGGCGGCGCGCGCGTTGACGCGCGAGAGCTCGCTCGCCGGTCGATAGAGACTCATCGCGTCGTCGACGTCGCGAAAGGCCGCGAAGGCGGCCGTGAATCGCTCCACGGAGGCGATGGACGCGGGCAACGCCACCCGAGCGACCGTTCCCATGACGAGCTCGGCGCGCTCGACGTCGCGCCCGTCGGCGAGCTCGGCGCCCTCGATGTAGCGCCCGTCGGCGAGCTCGGCACGCGCGACGCGCCTGCCCCCGGCCATCGCCTCGGCGGCGTATTCGCCGCCGCTGCTGCAGAGCAACACGGGCGTCGTGATGGCGACGATCCAATTGATAATGATTTTCATTTTCGGCGGCCTTCTCTATGGCACCGGCGCCGAGACTGTCAAGTGCGTTGACTCTGCGTGACGCCGCTGGATAGTCGCCGCGTGGCGGCGAGCCCGTTCAGCCGCGTCGACCATCTGGTGATTGCCGTCCGCGATCTCGACGCGGCGGCGCGCGACTACACCCGACTCCTCGGTCGCGAGCCGTCGACGCGCGGCGTGCACCCGGCGCTCGGCACGCGCAACGCGACGTTCGGCCTCGCGAACTGCTACCTCGAGCTGCTCGCGCTCGCGACGACGTCACCCGTGCATCCGGTGGCGGTAGGCCTCGCCGCATTCCTCGAGCACGTCCCCGAAGGACTGCTCGCGATCGCGCTCGGCAGCGACGATCTCGAACAGACGACGATCGCGCTCCGCGCCGCCGGCATCACGGTCGGCGATCCCGCCGAGCTCGACACCGCCGAGGACGACGGCGGCCGGCGGCACGCGCGCCTGCTCGCGATTGCGCGCGAGCAGAGCCGCGGCGTGAACGTCTTCGCGATCGCGCACGACCGCGCGGCGATTCCGCTCGCTCGGCCGAGCGCCGCGTCGCACGCGAGCGCGACGGGGGTCGATCACATCGTCCTCTTCAGCGACGACCTCGCCGGCGCCCTCGCGTTCTGGCGTGACCGGTTCGCGATCCCCGAACGCTGGCGGCGCGAATTCCCCGAGCGCGGCACCGCAAACGTCGGCCTGCGGCTCGGCGGGGTCACGATCGAGCTCGTCGCCCCGCTCGGCGCCGCCGCCGGCGACCGCGGCGAGCGCCTCTGGGGCGTCGCCTACACCGTCGACGACTGCGCCGCCGCCGTCGCCCGCCTGCGCGCCGAGGGCATCCCCGTGAGCGATCCGCGCACCGGCCTCGCGCCGGCGACGCGCGTCGCGACGGTCAAGCGCGAGCACGGCGTGCCGACGCTCTTAATCGAGCACACCGCGCGCTGAGGGTCGCGCGTTTCCGTTCCGTCCTGCCGTTCTGCGCGGGTGGCGCTTGCGGGCCGAGTCGCGCCGGCCGCACACGGCGGCGGCGCGGCCGTGCAGCACGCGGCGGCGCGGCCGTGAGCGGGCGTACGGCGCTCCGATTGCCGTGACCGCAGGGCGGGCGGAGAGGTGCTGATCGGACGCGTTGTGCGCACTGAACCTTATTGCGCACGCGGCGGCCGATCAGCACCTCTCCGCCCGCCCTGCCGCCTACGATCTTCGGAGAGCGCCGTGCGACCGGTCAGGTGCGGATGACGTGCGTCTCGTCGCGCACCGAACGACGGGGCGCGCGGCCGGTGCGGCAGTCGCCGCAGATGCCGTAGAGCTCGAGCTTGTGGCCGCTGATCACGAAGTCGAGCTTGCGCGCGACCCGCTCCTGCAGCTCCTCGATCTCGACGTTCGAGAACTCGACGATGCGGTTGCAGCGCTCGCAGATGAGATGGTCGTGGTGCTGCTCCTCGACGGCGTTCTCGAAGCGCGCCTCGCCGTCGTGAAAGTGGCGCTCGGCGGCGAGCCCGCACTCGCGCAGCAGGCGTACCGTTCGGTACACAGTGGCATAGCCGACGCGCGGATTGATCTTCCGCACCTCGCGATAGAGCTCCTCGACGCTGATGTGGCGGTTGCTCGCGAAGAACACGCGCGCGATGTCGTCGCGCTGCGAGGTGGACTTGAGGTTGCGCTCTTTCAGCGCGTTCTTGAAGGCGGCGAAGCGCTCCGCTTGCAGGCGGTGGGTGACGCTCATCCGGCCGGCGGCGTCGCGAGCCGCAACGTCCGGCTGCCGAGCCGCGCGCGCAGCGCCGGGGAGAGGAAGACGCGCTCGAGGTCTTCGCGCGCGAGCACGTTCGAGAGCGCTTCGATGCGGTCGTCGACGCTCGCGCGCCGATCGAGCAGCACGACGCGCGCACTGTGCACCCGACATGCGCCGCTGCGCGGACGATACCCGGCGTCGCGCAAGAGCTCCTCTTCGCGCACGTCGAACCCGAGCATGCGGGCGGCGGCCTTCAGCTCCTCGAGCAGCGCCTCGGCGGCTGCGTTGCTTTTCTGTTTCATCGGTTTCGTAGACTGCATTTGATCATAATGGTAAATCAGCGCCCGAGTCCATGATCAAGAGCATTCTCCTAGCGCTCGACGGCTCGGAGCATTCGCACACGGCCTCGCAATACGCGCTCTGGCTCGCCGAGCATCTGCAAGCGACGGTCACCGGGCTGCACGTGATCGACGTCGTGTCGATCGAGGGCTCGGGGTCGTTCCTGCACGACATCTCCGGCTCGCTCGGCTTCGAGCCGTACCTCGACTTCTCCTCGAAGATGCGCGAGGCGCTGCACGACCGCGGCCGGACGCTGCTCGACGGGTTCCTCGCCGCGTGTCAGGAGCGCGGCGTCCGCGCCGACGTGCAGCTCGCGACCGGCATCGTCGCCAACGAGATCTGCGAGCAGGCGCGCACCGCCGACATCGTCGTCGTCGGCCACCGCGGCTTGAACGAGCGCTTCTCGACCGGACTCCTCGGCGGCACGACCGAGAGCGTCACCCGCAAGTGCCCGAAGCCGGTCCTCGTCTGTCCGATGCAGTTTCGCCCGATCACCCGCCAGCTTCTTGCCTACGACGGCAGCCAGCGCGCCGCGGCGGCGATGCGCGAAGCGGCCGAGCTCGCGGCGGCGCTGCATCTGCCGCTCGGGGTCCTCCACGTCGGCAAGGACGACGGCGCGATCCAGAAGGTGCTCGACGAGGCGCGCCGCTATCTCGCGGCGTACACGCTCGAGGTCGAGCTGCTGGCGCGCTCCGGGTATGCCAACGAGACGATCCTCGATGTCATGGCGGAGCAGGCGTACGACCTACTCTTCATCGGCGCCTACGGCCACAGCCGCATCATCGAAATGGTCCTCGGCAGCACGACGGAGTACGTGCTCCGCAATTCACCGTCGCCGCTCTTTCTCTGCCGCTAGCAACGCGGCGGCTGGTACGCGCCGGCCGCTAGCGCGTCTCGTCGGGCGGGGTCGAGCTGCTTTCTTCGCGACGGCGGAGGCGGGCTAGGCGCTCCTCGAGGTTCTTGATCGAGCGCTCGATGCGGCGGACCTCGTTTTGGAACGCGGGGTGGCCGGTGATGCGGCCGACCGAGGATTTGATGCGCTCGTCGATCGAGCGTTGGAGCGATTCCAGGCGGCGTTGGGGGCCGGAGAGGAGATCGTCGAAGAAGCTCTTCGAGTTCGCCTCGGCGCCCGTGACGTCGGCGGCGGTGTCGATGGGCGGCGGCTCCGACGCCGCACGCTCGGCGCCGCGGCCGCTCACCATCTCTTGGACGCGACGGCCGGCGGCCTCGCCCATCGAGCCGATCACCTCGATCCCCTTGTCGACGCGCGAGCGCAGGGTCGCGAGCGTCTCCTCGCCGTGCTGAATCAGCTCACGCAGCAGACTGAGTGAGAGCAGGCTCGAGCGACGCTTCTCCTCCTCGAGAATGATCTGCGCGAACGTGATCGTGGTGAGATCGTCGCCGTTCTCGTTGTCGATCACCTTCACGTCGCTGCCGCTGCGCACGAGGCGCGCGATCTCTTCCAGCGTGATGTATCGGCTCTCCAGCGTATCGTAGAGCTTGCGATTGCCGTAGCGCTTGATGAGACGAATCGAGTTGGATTGGTTCATGGGGACCTCCTCACCCGGCCATGACGCGGAGCAGGACGGTCCGCGAGCGCGGGCCATCGAACTCGCAAAAGTAGATCGCCTGCCACGTGCCGAGAACGAGCTTACCATTCTCGACGAAGACGCTCTGCGACGCGCCGAGGAGTGACGACAGAATGTGCGCCGCCGCGTTGCCCTCGGCGTGCAAGTAGTCGTCCTGTAGCGGGATGGTTTTCAGGAGCTCCTTGATCATGTCCTTCCGAACGTCCGGATCGGTGTTCTCGTTGATGGTGATCGCCGCGGTTGTATGCGGTACGTAGAGGTGGCACACGCCGCGCGCGAGCCCCGAGTCTTTGACCAATCGCCGAACGTTGGCGGTGACGTCGACCATCTCCATTTGCGACTCGGTCTCGATCCTCAGCGTGTGCACGGACCGACGCCGCCTACCATATGCCGCAGCGCGTGAGCAAGCGGCGACGCTGTGCGCACCTTGCGTAACATCGCGAGTCGACGACGCTCCGGGCCGGCCCAGTCGCGCGGCCGCCGTTGTCGGAGGAGGCGCCTCTGCTACACTCTCGCGCCATGTCGAGCCATCTGGTCGCGGCCGTGCAAATGCGAACCGGCCCCGACCTCGACGCCAACTTGGCGCGCGCTCGCATCCTCACCGAGGAGGCGGCGCGACGCGGCGCGGCGCTGGTCGTCTTGCCCGAGGTGTTCGCGTGGCGCGGCCCGCGCGCCGACGAGAGCGCCGCGGCGACACCGATCCCGGGCCGCGTCAGCGACTTTCTCTGCGGTCTCGCCGCGGACCTCGCGGTCGTCCTCGTCGGAGGATCGTTTCTCGAGCGCGCCGCCGAGGGTGAGAAGAGCTACAACACCTCACTGCTGATCGCGCCCGACGGCACGATCCTCGGCCGCTATCGCAAGATTCATCTCTTCGACGTCGATTTGCCGGGCGAGGTGAGCGTGCGCGAGTCCGAGACGCGCGCCTACGGACGCGACGTCGTCGCGGTGCCGACGACGCTCGGCACGATCGGGCTCAGCATCTGCTACGACCTCCGCTTCCCGGAGCTCTACCGCCGCCTCGCCGCGAGCGGCGCGACGATCGTCACCGTGCCGTCCGCCTTCACGTTCCATACGGGGGCCGCACACTGGGAGCCGCTGCTGCGCGCGCGCGCGATCGAGAACCAGTGCTACGTCATCGCGCCCAACCAAGCGGGGAAGAGCCCGCATGGATTTGCCGACTACGGCCACTCGATGATCGTCGACCCGTGGGGGACCGTCGTCGCGCACGCGTCCGACGGCGAGCAGGTGATCGTCGCCGAGCTCGACCCCGAGCGGATCGCACGCGTGCGTCGCGAGATGCCCTGTCAGCTGCACGCGGTGCTGGCGCGATGAGTGTCGTGGGGAAAGCGGCCGGCGCCCTTCCCGATCCGCACACCGGCATCGCGAGCCGCTTTCCGCTCGTCAGTTACGACGACGCGCTGGCGGTGCTGCGGAGGTTTCGGCCGCTCGGAACCGAGTCCGTGGCGGTGACCGAGGTCGTCGGGCGCGTGCTGGCGCGGCCGGTGCGCGCGGCGATCGACGTCCCGCATTTCGCGCGCGCGTACATGGACGGGTACGCGGTGCGGGCCGCGGACACCGCCGGCGCGAGCGACGGCGCCGCGGTTCCGCTGCGGGTCGTCGGCGCGGTGGAGATGGGACGCGCCGCGCCGGGACGCGTGCGGAGCGGCGAGGCGATGCGCATCCCGACGGGCGGCATGCTGCCGCCCGGAGCCGACGCGGTCGTGATGGTGGAGCACACGTCGGAGGCGGGCGACGACACGGTGCGGATCATGCGGGCGGCGGCGGCGGGGCAGCACGTCATGGCGCGCGGCGAGGACATGCATCGCGGCGACGTGCTCTTCCCCGCGGGCCATCGCTGCCGGCCGCTCGACGTCGGCGCGCTGACGGGTGTGGGCGCGAGTCGCGTCCTCGTCCATCGCCGGCCGCGCGTCGCCGTCATCGCGACCGGCAACGAGATCGTCCCGCCGAACGTGACGCCGAAGGCGGGTCAGGTGCGGAGCATCAATCAATACGCGCTCGCGGCGATGATCGCCGCCGAGGGCGGCGCGACGATCGATCTCGGTGTCGTCCCCGACCGCCTCGCGGCGATCCGGCGCGCCGTCGTGCGCGCGCTCCGCGTCGCGGACGTCGTGATGCTGTCCGGCGGCAGCTCGGTCGGGGTGAAGGATCTGACGCCGCAGGTGATCGGCACGCTGCCGCGCGCGCGCATTCTCGTGCACGGCGTCCGCATCAAGCCCGGGAAGCCGACGTTGATCGCGCAGATCGGTGCCAAGCCGGTCCTCGGCCTGCCCGGCCACCCGGTGTCGGCGCTCGTCGTGTTCGAGATCTTCGGCGCGCCGCTCGTGCGCCGTCTCGGCGGCGAGCCCGAGGCGCAGACGTTCATGCCACGCACACGGGTCCGCGCACGGCTGGCGGCGCCGGTCGCGTCGACGGTCGGACGGGACGATTGGGTGCGGGTGCGGCTCGAAGAGCGCGACGGCGACCCGCTCGCGCATCCGCTCGCCGGCGGCTCCGCCGAGATCGCCGCGTTCGTGCACGCCGACGGCATGATCCACGTGCCCGCGGCGGCCGCCCGTCTCGACGCCGGTGCCCCCGTCGTCGTGCAGCGCTTCGTGTAGCGCGTCCGTCGCGAAGATCGGGCCGTCCGCCATTGCATTGGCCTGCCGCCGGGTAGAGCCAATTGGCTTATTGCGAGCCGATTGGCCTATGCTAGACGTACCTCGTGCTCGACATCGTCTTCACCCCGGATCGCGACGCCGCCGAGCCGGTGTATCGGCAGCTGGCGCTGCATCTTCGCGGTCTCATCGAGACCGATCGCATCGCCGCCGGAGCGAAGCTGCCGGCGACGCGCGAGCTCGCGGCGTCCCTCGATCTCAGCCGCGCGACGGTGAGCCTCGCGTACGAGGATCTGATCGACGCCGGCCTCGCGACGGCGCACGTCGGGCAAGGAACGTTCGTCGCGGCGCGGCCGACGCCGCTGCGGCTCGCCGCGGTCGCACCCGGCGAGAGCCGCGAGTTCGTCTGGTCGGGACTGCTCGCCGTCCGCGCGCGGGCGCTGACCGCGCCGGTGAAGCTCGTGCCGCGCGTCCGCCAGCCGCCGCGCTTCGACTTCACCGGCGGCCAGGTCGACGTCGATACGCTGCCGACGGCCGAGCTGCGCCGTGACTTCGCGGACGCCGTCACAACGCAGCTGCCGGCGCTCGCGCGCGACCGCGATACCCGAGGCTGGGCGCCGCTCAGACGCGCGATCGCCCGCTACCTCGTCGGACGCGGCATCATCTGCGAGGCGAACGACGTCGCGGTGGTGAACGGCGCGCAGCAGGCGATCGATCTCGTCGGGCGTGTGCTCCTCGATCCCGGCGACACGGTCGTGATGGAGCAGCCCGGGTACTTCGGCGCCAGCCTCGCCTTCACGGCCGCGCAAGCCCATCTCGTCGGCGTCCGCGTCGACGAGGACGGGCTGCGCATCGACGATCTCGCCCGCATCCTGCGCGCGCGGCGCGCGAAGCTCGTCTACACGACGCCGGCGGCGCAGTGCCCGACGGGCGCGGTGCTGAGCGCCGAGCGTCGCCGCGCCCTCCTCGCGCTCGCCGACGAGCACCAGACGCCGATCTTCGAAGACGACTACGACAGCGAGCTGCGCTACGAAGGCGCGCCGATCGCGGCGTTGAAGACGCTCGATCACGCCGGCCAGGTGATCTACGCCGGCACGTTCTCGAAGGTGCTCTTTCCCGGGCTGCGCATCGGCTACGTCGTCGCGGCGCGGCCGCTGCTCGAGAAGATGGTGCTGGCGCGCTGGAACACCGACGTCGCGACGAGCATCGTCCCGCAGGCGGTGCTCGCGACGGTGCTCGAGAGCGGCGGCCTCGAGCGCCACCTGCGGCGGATGCGCAAGGTCTACGCCGCTCGGCTCGGCGCGACCCTCGCGGCGCTCGAGTTGACGATGCCGGAGGGCACGGTCTGGACGCGCCCGCGCGGCGGGCACGGCGTCTGGCTGACGCTGCCGCCGGGTGTCGATCCCGAGGCGCTGGCGCACGCCGCGGCACCCGCCGGCATCGCGTACACGCCCGGCGACGTCTTCTACGCCGACGGACGCGGCACCGAGAGCATCCACCTGGCGTTCGCCGCGCTCACGCCGGAGGCGATCCACGAGGGCGTCGCGCTGCTCGCGAACCTCGTCCGCGCACACGGCGCACGGCGCCGAGGGAGGTCGGCACGATGACCGCACGGAGGGACGTCTGGACCTGGATTCTCGCCGTCATCGGCGTCGGCAACCTCGCGAACGCCGTCTGGATGCTCGCCCGTCCCGTCGGTTGGTACCACGACCTTCCGGCCGCCGTGCCGGACTTCGGGCCGTTGAACGAGCACTTCGTGCGCGACATCGGCTCGGCGTTCGCCGTGCAGGGCGTGGCGCTCGTGTGGGCGGCGTTCGTGCCGGCGTGGCGCGTCCCGCTCGTCGCGCCGGTCGCCCTGTTCGCGGTGCTCCACGCGCTAGCGCACGTCTATGACACCGCCCGCGGCCTCGTCGGACCCGCGCATTGGCTGATCGACGTGCCGGGGGTCTACGTGCCGGCGTTGCTCATGGTGACGTGTCTCTGGCTGCTCGCGCGACAGACGCCGGCGGCCTCGCAGTAATGGAAAGGAGCCTACGATGCGACTCACCCCGATTGACAATCCGCGACAGCTGATCGCGAAGATCTTCTACTGGGCGGTCAAGCGCCGTCTCGGCAAGGTGATGATGCCGGCGCGCGTCGTGTACGCGCGCGTGCCCGCGCTCTTCCGCCTCGCCTATGAGGAGATCAAGATCGTCGAGGGCAAGCTGACGGTCGACCCGACCGTCAGCATCCTCGTGCGCACCTGGGCGGCGATGATCAACGACTGCTCCTTCTGCGTCGACATCGCGAAGGCCGTCGCCGTCCAGAAGCGGATGACGCTCGAGAAGTTCGAGGCGCTGCCGCAGTACCGCACGAGCCCGCTCTACACCCCGCGCGAGCGCGCGGCGCTCGCCTACGTCGAGGAGGCGACGCGCGTGAAGCGCGTGAGCGACACGACGTTCGCCGAGCTCCGCCGTCACTTCAACGACACCGAGATCGTCGAGATCACATGGCTGAACGCGCTCGAGAACTACTACAACTTGATCAACATCCCGCTCGAGATCGAGTCCGACGGCTTGTGCGCGATCGCCGAGCGTCGCGCGGCGGCGTGACGCGCGTCGCGCGCGCCAGGATGGCGCGCGGGCGGCGCGTCAGTCGCCGTACGCGGCCGCGACCGCGTCAGCGACGGCGAGGCCGTCGAGCGCCGCGCTGACGATGCCGCCCGCGTAGCCGGCGCCCTCGCCGCACGGATACAGTCCCGCAAGCGCCGGGCTCGCGAGCGTCGCCGGGTCGCGGACGATGCGGACCGGGCTCGACGAGCGCGTCTCGACGGCGACGACGATCGCCTCGCGGGTGTCGTAGCCGCGGATCGTGCGGGCGAAGCGACGGAGCGCCGCGCGGAGGCGGGTCGCGATGAACGGCGGTAGATCGAGGTCGAGCCGCGCCGAGCGCACGCCGGGACGATACGAGCAGCGCGGCAGGTCGGCGCTCGCGCGCCCGGCGACGAAGTCGAGCACGCGCTGCGCCGGCGCGGTTTGCGCGCCGCCGCCAGCAGCGAACGCGGCGCGCTCGAGCGCTGCTTGCAGCTCGATACCGCCCGTGGCTCCCGGATGGCCGAGCGCCGCGACGTCCGCCGGCTCGAGCGCGACGACGATACCGCTGTTCGCGAACGGCGAATCGCGGCGCGCGAGCGACATGCCGTTCAGGACTATGGCCTCCGGCTCCGTCGTCGCGGGGACGATCCAGCCGCCGGGGCACATGCAGAACGAGAAGACGCCACGCTCCTCGATCGTCGTGGCGAGGCGGTACGACGCCGCCGGCAGCTCGTAGCGCTCGACGTCGGCGCCGTATTGGGCGCGATCGATGAGCGGCTGCGGGTGCTCGACGCGCACGCCGACCGCAAAGCCCTTCGCCGTGAGCGGCGCGCCGGCGCGCGCGGCGAGCGCGTACACGTCGCGCGCGCTGTGCCCGGTCGCGAGCACGACCGCGGACGCGTCGATCGTCGCTCCGTCCGCGAGCCGCACGCCGACGACGCGCGCACCGTCGACGATCACGTCCGTCACCCGCGACGCGAAGCGCGTCTCGACGCCGCCCGCTGCCAGCATCGCGCGCAGCGCGCTCACGACACGCGGCAAGCGATTCGAGCCGATGTGGGGCCGCGCGTCGACGAGAATCGCCGGGTCGGCGCCGTGCGCGACCAATTGCTGGAGGACCATCGCGACCGGCCCGCGCTTCTGCGCGCGGGTGTAGAGCTTGCCGTCGCTGTAGGTGCCGGCGCCGCCCTCGCCGAAGCAGTAGTTCGACTCCGGATCGACGACGCCTTGCTTGTTCAGCGCGGCGAGATCGCGCCGGCGCGCTTGCACCGGCTTCCCGCGCTCGACGATGACCGCCGGCACGCCGAGCTCCGCCAAACGCAGCGCCGCAAAGATGCCGGCGGGGCCGTCACCGACGATCACGACGGGCCGACCGCGACGCGGCGCCGGAAACGACGGCGGACGCGGGGCCGCGGCGGCGGGCGCATGCTCGCCTCGCACGAGGACGCGCACGCGCAGCCGCATGTGCACGCCGCGGCGCGCGTCGAGCGCGCGACGCAGCACGCGTACGTCGGCGACCTCGTCGACCGGCACGCGCGCGGCGCGTGCCGCGGCCGCGTGGAGAGCGTCGGCATCGGCCGCCGCATCGGGACGCAACACGAGATCGATTTCACGCGGCATGCCGCCGGATCGTACATCGCCGCACGCAAGGGAGCGACGAGGAGCCGCGAACCGCCGCTCTCGCGCGACACACTTCGTGCGCGGCTCCAATGGCTCCACACCGCTGGGATCATCGGCACCCCATGCGCAGGATCTGGACGAGAACGGATGTTAGGGCTGACCGACTGTTGGTGCAACGACATCCCTGACACTTGGCCGGTAATGATGCTTGACATTGTGGAATTCGCCTATAAGGTAGCTGAATCAAGATGTCACGACCGACTTCTCAGCTCGCGTTATCATTGCCGGCGCCGCGGCGGTGGGGCGGACGGCGGCCCGGTGCCGGACGAAAACCGGGACCACATCCCGGCCTGCCGCACGCCTCGCGTGAGATGCTCCGGCAGCCGCTTCCGGCACACGTGACGCTCCGTCTCAGGCCTGATCTGCCGTCGCTGCGCACGGTGCGTGTCGTGCGTGAGGTCGAACGCAGCTTCGCCACGGGCTGCGTCCGCCCGGGGTTTCGCCTGGTGCATTACTCCCTACAAGGGAATCACGCGCACCTGATCGTCGAAGCTCGCGACCGCGCAGCGCTCGGTCGCGGGATGATGGCAATCGGCGCGCGTCTCGCCCGCGCCGTCAATCGTGTCGCGGGGCGCACGGGAGGCGTGCTCGCCGATCGGTATCACCTCCGGCTGCTCCCGACGCCGAAAGAGGTCAGGAATGCCCTCCGCTACGTGCTGTTGAATGCTCGCCGGCACGCGGCTGAATCTCGCGCGACGGCGAAGGCACGGGTCCGTCTGGACCCCGCTTCATCGGCGCGCTGGTTCGACGGCTGGAAGCGCACGCCGACGGGAGAGCGAGACCCAGCGCCGCCGCGGCTTGCGGATCGAGCCGTGGCACGGGCGCGGACGTGGCTCCTGACGGTCGGGTGGCGGCGCCATGGCCTGCTGGATCCCGCGGACATACGGGGCTGATAGCGCGCCCCCGCCACGAGTCGTCGGCATCGCCGCCGGTGCGCGCTGCCTGCGGGCAGTGGCTCGGTTTTGGGGGCAGCTGCCTCGACGTCGCCGGGATTGGCCGCGCTGACCGCGTACTACGTGCGAACGTCTGACGGCCCCGGCTCGACGGAGTCCGTTCACCGTCGATCGCGCTCGCCCGGAATCTTCACGACGAGCGGGATGCCCGCGACCATCAAGACCACCGACTCGACGGCCGCGGCCAGGCGTTGATTCGCGGTGCCGAGGAGATCACGGAACCGTCGCGTCTCCTCCACGAACGGCACGATGCCGGAGCCGACCTCGTTCGTGACGACGACGACCGGGCACGCGCTCGCGGCGACGGTGGCGACGAGGTCGTCGATCGCGCGCTCGACGTCGGCGGGCGCGCTGGTGGAGAGATTCGCGATCCAGAGCGTCAGGCAATCGAGGACCACGACGCCGCTCGTCGGGGCGACGCGCGCGAGCGTCGCCGGAACGGCGCGCGGCTCCTCGATCGTCGCGAACGCGTCGCCGCGCTCGGCGCGATGGTCGCCGATGCGCGCCCGCATCTCGGCGTCCCCCGGCTCGGCGGTCGCGATGAAGACGCGCGGCGGCGGCAGCGCCACGGCGCGCGCGAGCGCGTACCGGCTCTTGCCGCTGCGCGCGCCGCCGGTCACGAGCAGCGACCCGCGCCCGTCGCTCACGTTCGCTCCACCGCCGATCGCAGCGTCAAGCCGCCGAAGCCGCGCTCCATGTCGGCGACGATCGCGCGCGCGGCTTGCACCGGATCCTTGGCGTCACGGATCGGCTTGCCGACGACGAGGTAGTCGGCGCCGGCGCGGATCGCCTCCTCCGGCGTCATGACACGCTTCTGATCGTCCCAACCGGCGCGCGGCGGACGCACGCCCGGGGTGACGATCGTGAGCGAGCGGCCGCACGCCTTGCGGATCGTCGCGATCTCGTGCGGCGAGGCGACGACGCCGTCCATCGCGCTCTCCTTCGCTAAGCGCGCAAGCCGTACCACCTGGTTCTCGACGCCGGCCATGACGCCGACACGCTTCAGATCGTCGCGCGAGAGGCTCGTCAGCACGGTGACCGCGAGGATCTTCGGGCGGCGGAGCGCCTCGCGACGGCAGGCGCGCCGCACCTCGGCGACCGTGACGCGCATCATCTCGTCGCTACCCGAGGCGTGCACGTCGAACATCTTGACGCCCAGGCGCGCCGCCTCGACGCCCGCTTTCGCGACCGTACGCGGGATGTCGTGGAACTTGAGGTCGAGGAAGACCTCGCCGCCGCGCTCGCGAATGCGGCGCACGATCGCCGGGCCGGCGTGGAGAAAGAGCTGCTTCCCGACCTTGAAGAGCCCCACCTCGGGCAGGAGCGCGTCGATCAGCGCCTCCGCCTCGGCGGTCGAGTCGACGTCGAGCGCGAAGATGAGGCGCCGCTTGCTCTCGGTGGCGCGCCCCGCGCCGAAACGCCAGTGGATCGTCACGTCACCCCTGCGCGAGGTCCATCGCCGCGCCGACGAGCGCCGCGACGTGCGCCGCGGCGTCGTCGACAGGCACCTCGGCGGCGGTCGACTCCGTACGGTGCTTGATCTCGACGCCGCCACGCTCGAGCGCACGCGGCCCGACGGTGATCCGCAGCGGGTGCCCGATCAGATCGGCGTCTTTGAATTTCACCCCAGGACGCTCCTCGCGGTCGTCGAGCAGCACGTCGATGCCGCGCGCTTCGAGCTCATCGTGCAGCCGCATCGCGGTCGTCCGCAGTCGCTCGTCGCTCCAGTTGACCGGCACGACGACGACGTGGAACGGCGCGAGCGGCATCGGCCAGACGATGCCGGCGTCGTCGTGGTTCTGCTCGATCGCGGCGGCGATCGTGCGCGTCACGCCGATTCCGTAGCAGCCCATCTCGAGGACGCGCTCCGCGCCCTCGGCGTCGAGCACCGTCGCGTGCATCGCCGCGCTGTACTTCGTCCCGAGCTGAAAGACCTGCCCGACCTCGATGCCGCGCTGAAGAACGAAGCGTCCGCCGCAGCGCGGACAGGGATCGCCCTCGCCGGCGAGGCGCAAGTCGGCGAATTCCACGTCGGCGAGATCGCGCGCCTGCACCACGCCGACGAGATGCTGATCAGCCTCGTTCGCGCCCGCGACGCCGTCGGTGAGCCCGGCGAGCGCGCGATCGGCGATACGGCGGAGGCCGGTCTTCAGGCCGATCGGACCGGCGAAGCCGACGGGCGCGCCGGTGACGCGCGCGACGATGTCCTCCGACGCGAGCGCGACCGTTTGCGCGCCGAGAGCGTCCTTGAGCTTCGCCTCCGAGAGCGCATGGTCGCCGCGCACCATCGCCACGACCGCGTCGCCGCCGTCGACGACGTAGACGAGGCTCTTCACGAAGCGCTCCGCCGGCACGCCGAGAAACGCGCTCACCTCTTCGACGGTGCGCTTCCCGGGCGTTGCGACCTTGCGGAGCGGCATGGCTTCCTGCGCGCGGCCGGCGTCACGCTGCGACGCCGCGCCACCCGCGGCCGCGCCGTCCGACGCCGCGCCGTCCGACCCCGCACCGATCGCCGCTTTCTCAACGTTGGCCGCGTACTCGCATTGCTCGCAGCTGACGATCGCGTCCTCCCCGGAGTCGGCGAGCACCTGGAACTCGTGCGAGCGGCTGCCGCCGATCGCGCCCGTGTCCGCCTCGACCGGCCGGAAGCGCAATCCGCAGCGCGTGAAGATGCGGCGATACGTCGCATACATGGTGTCATACTCGCGATCGCAATCGGCGTGGTCGAGGTGGAAGGAGTACGCGTCCTTCATGATGAACTCGCGTCCACGCATGAGGCCGAAGCGCGGCCGCACTTCGTCGCGGAACTTCACCTGGATTTGGTAGAGGTTGAGCGGCAGCTCGCGGTAGGAGCGCACGTCGCGCCGCACGAGATCGGTGATCACCTCCTCGTGCGTCGGCCCGAAGCAGAAGTCGCGATCGTTGCGGTCCTTCATGCGCAGGAGCTCCTTGCCGTAGTGCTCCCAGCGGCCGCTCTCCTGCCACAGCTCCGCGGGACAGACCGCGGGCAGCAGCACCTCCTGCGCGCCGGCGCGCTGCATCTCCTCGCGAACGATGCGCTCGACCTTACGCAGCACGCGCACGCCGAGCGGCAAGAAGTCGTAGATCCCACGCGCGATCTGACGGATCATTCCGGCGCGCAGCATCAGCTTGTGGCTCACGACCTCGGCGTCGGCGGGCACCTCACGCAGCGTCGGAATCAAAAGTCGAGTCTGGCGCATGGATCTCCTTCTGACAGTCGTCGCGATGCGGCTGCGGCGTCCGCTCTTATAGCGCGCGTCGCGACGATTGCACCAATTGTCGGGGCGCAGCGCCGCACCGCGGATCGGCGGGCGCGCGGCGCGAGACCGATTCATACCGCGCGCGGCGCGTTGCGCCCGCATCGCCTGCCGCTATAATTCGCCCGCGCCGCCGCGCGTGCTCACACCACCATGGACTTCGGGTTTACCGCAGAGCAGGAGATGCTGCGTGATGCGGCTCGCAAGTTTCTCGCGAGCGAGTATCCCGCGGCCGTCGCACGCGCGGCGATGGACAGCGCGACGGCGCACGATCCCGCACGCTGGCGCCGCCTCGCCGCGCTCGGCTGGACGGCGATCCTCGTGCCCGAGGACCACGGCGGACAATCCGGCAGCTTTCTCGACATGGCGGTCATCCTCGAGGAGACGGGAAAGGTGCTCGTCCCGGGGCCGTTCGTCGCGAGCGCCGTGCTCGGGACTGTCGCCGTGCGCGACGCGGGAACGCGCGAGCAGCAGGAGCGCTGGCTTCCCGCGCTCGCGTGCGGCGACGCGATCATCACGGTCGCGCCGGGCGTCGCTGTCAGTGACGCGGAGGGCGGAGCAGGCGCAACGCCGGGCGTCTCGACGGGCGGCAGCGGCGGCGTGACCGCGGCGACGGCTGCACACGGGTCGGAAGCTGCTCTGCCGGTTCTGACGGCGCACGGCGACACGCTTCACCTCGACGGTCACCTGCCCTTCGTACTCGATGCGCATGTCGCCGACGCGATCGTCGTCGCCGCCCGCGCTTCGACCGATGCGACGGTACGGCTCGTTCTCGTCGAGCGCGCAGCCGCCGGCGTCACCGTGACCCCGCTGCAAACCGTCGACATGACGCGACGGCTCTGCACGGTCGCGCTGCACGGCGCGCGGTGCGCGCCGCTCGGCGACGCGGCGATCGCCGCGCGTGTCCGCCGTCGGGTCCTCGACCACGCCTGCGCCAGCCTCGCGCTCGAGCTCGTCGGTGTCGGCCAGCGCGCGCTCGACATGTCGGTCGCGTACGCGAATGAGCGCACGCAGTTCGGGCGCCCGATCGGCAGCTTTCAGGCGATCAAGCACAAGTGCGTCGACATCATGGTCGCCGTCGAGACGGCGCGCTCGCTCGCGTACTACGCCGCGTGGGCGGTCGGCGAGGACGCCGACGACGCCGGCAGCGCCGCGGCGATGGCCAAAGCGTACTGCGGCGAGATGGCGAAGACCGTCACGAGCGAGGCGATCCAGGTGCACGGCGGCGTCGGCTTCACGTGGGAGCACGACCTGCACCTCTACTATCGCCGCGCGCTCGCCGCCGACGCGGCGTTCGGCGCCGCGCCCGCGCACCGCGAGACGATCATGCGCGCCATCGCTGGCTGACGTGCACGCGCTCGTCGTCCACGGCGGCGCCGGTATCGCGTCGGGCGCCGCCGACGCGCAGCAGCGCGCGTGCGCGCTCGCGCTCGAATGCGGGTGGAAGATCCTCGCCGGCGGCGGCAGCGCCCTCGATTCGGTCGTCGCCGCGGTCGAGCTGATGGAGGACGAGCCGACGCTCAACGCCGGCTACGGCTCCTGCCTGACCGAGGACGGCACCGTCGAGCTCGACGCCGCGGTGATGGACGGTTGCGAGCGGCGCGCCGGAGCGGTCGCGCTGGTCCGCCGCCTGCGCCACCCGGTGCGAGCCGCGCGTCTCCTGTTGGAGGAAGGCCGCCACGTGTTCCTCGCTGGCGAGGCCGTCGAGACGTTCGCGGCGGCGCGCGGCATGCCGCTCGTCGATTCAGCGACGCTCGTCACGCCCGCGCGCCGCGACGCGTGGGCGGCGCGGCAGCGAGCAGCCGACGCCCCCGTGGGCGAAGCCGTTTCCATCGACGCGACGCTGTCCGAAGCAGCGGACGAGCGCGACTCCGGCGAAGACGGCGCCGGCACGGTCGGCGCCGTCGCGTTCGATGTCGCCGGTCACGTCGCCGCCGCGACGTCGACGGGCGGCATCAGCGGCAAGCGCGCAGGCCGCATCGGCGATTCGCCGATCATCGGCGCCGGCACGCTCGCCGACGACCGTGCCGGCGCCGTCTCCGCGACCGGCGACGGCGAGGCGATCATCCGTGCGACCGTCGCGAGCGTCGCGCTCGAGATTTTGCGCAGCGGCGTCGGGCCGGAACGCGCCGCCGAGGTCGCGCTCGCGGAGCTGACGCGCGTCGGCGGCACGGGCGGTCTGATCGTGGTCGATCGCTTCGGGCGCGTCGCCGTGGCGCACACGACGCCGCGCATGACGTGGGCGAGCCGCTGCGCCTGAAGTCGCGCGTCGACTCGTGATCGGGCGGCAGCGCCCGGACTCGCGCGCGCCGCCGAAACCGCGCAAGACGCCCGTACAATGCCTGCCGCGGAGCGGCTCGAAGCGGACGTCGGCGTTGTCGGCGCCGGCTACGCCGGCCTCACGGCGGCGCTGCGCGTCGCGCAGGCTGGACGGTCGGTTGTGGTGCTCGAGGCACGCG
>WNFR01000251.1_pt1 | contig 54585 bp, 45 predicted proteins | sample 5400221 | NCBI WGS metagenome assembly WNFR01 (sample SAMN13153357, study PRJNA577476) | soil metagenome | isolation source: 40 cm soil under Madrone tree | place: USA:California | collected 2016-06-14
ACTGGAGGCCTGCACCTGGGTATTTTTCCCAACGTTCTGCACGTTGATGCTCATCTCGTGCATGGTGCTGGTGACTTCCTCAATGGCGGAGGAGGCCTGCACGCTGACCTTTGCGGATTCGTCCGCGGCGCCAGCAACCTGATTCGAACCGGCGGAAACTTGTCCGGCGGAATCGCGGGTGGTGCGAACGATTTCCTGCAAGCCGTGCGACATGCGGCGGAAAGCGTTGCCGAGAGTGTCGCGTTTCGAACGCGGAACAACTTCGACGCTCAAGTCGCCTTCGGCAACAGCCATGGAGACGCTGGCCATTTCCTTGAGGTACGCGACAAGATTGTTGAAAGTAGTAGCGAGCGCGCCAATCTCGTCGTTGCGGTGAATGTCAATATTTTGATTGAGATCGCCAGAGTCGCCGATTTCGCGTGCGACGGTGATGAGATGGGTGAGAGGAAGAACGATAGATTTGGCAGTGTAGTAGGCAACCAGGACGCCGAGCAAAATCGCGAGAAGAGTGCCGACGGTGCTGAGGACGGCACTCCAGTTACTGGCGCGTTTAGCGGATTCCGTGGTTTCGTCAAAATTCTTGTTGATCTCCGCAGTGGTCTGATCGAGAACTGCTGAAGACTTGGTCAGCCAGGAAGTGGGATCTTTTTGCAGGTAGAAAATCTGCAAATCGGAAACAGTGGAATCACCGGAATCTACCTGATGGCGTTTTGCGAGCAGCGGCTTGGCAAAATTGTCGGCCCAGCTGGCTTCGGTGCTTTCGACCTGGATCAGAGCGGTGCGTAGCATGTCCTCGGAGACCAGCGATTCGCCTTGCTTGAGCGCGTCGTTGAGGTCGGTGATGCCCTTGTTGACCTTTTCTTCGTCCCGTGGATCGCCGCTCAATAGAAAATTATCAAGATTCAGGCGATTGTGCATAATCTGCAGGCGAATGGCCCCGATGGTTTGCACGCCTTTCAACGAGGCGGCTGAATCCGCACGAGAGGCGCGCCCGCGCAACGCAGCGAAGGTGTTCACGAGGAACAACCCGACGAGAATGGCCAGAACCAGGCCGAATCCCGCATAAAGTTTCTTACCGATACTCATCGCGAAAATCCTCCGCTTCCCCGCTAATCATCAGCCCCGTTGTTACAAACTCCGTTGGAACAAACAAAGATGCGCGTGCCGTTTGCAACTAAAAGCAACTGAGAACACCAGGCGCAACTAGTTGCTACCGTGAAAATCGAATTCCACGACTTGCGTGGATTCTTCCGGAGCCGGAAAGAACTTCCATTCCTTCACCGAATCCTGGCAAACCTGCACCAGCAGCGGGTGGCCACCGAGAACGCGGGTACTGCGCACGTGCCCGTCAGGCGTGATAATGACTTCGATCTTGACCTTACCCGTTACGCTCATGCGTCGCGCAAGTTCAGGATAAATTGGCGTCGTCTTGGATTTGACCTTGCGCTTGCCCTCATCGGTGCCCGACGTTTGCGAAAAAGTGGCTGACGCCAACATGAGCAGCGTGATGGATGGTGCCACGATCCGAGTCCAACGAAATCTCATTGCAAAAATCCTCCCAGGTGATGACGGAACGACCCCGCGATAGGAAAGGCACGTCAGATGCCAGCACGGGAGCGAATTCAAGGGAGTGAAATTGGGGCGAAAATATTCCCGAAGCTACTCAAGAAGAAGTACTTACAATTTATTTTCGGAGAAAATAGAATTTTGCAGAGAGGCGTATTCGTCTCAATGGCAGTGATTCCAGCCGGCCGTGGTCTCACGCTGAGATTTCCGACCTGTCCGTAAGTACAGGGAGCGTGCCGTGATGAACACCAAGGAACAGTTCGGTGATTGACTCAGATTGAGATTGCCGATTAGCGTGGAAGAGCGTGCAATCATTCATTCTGAGACGAATCGCTTCATCTCCGTTGGCATGAGACGACAAAAATCAAAATCGAATGGCAAGCCTGTGCGAACTGCAGGCGGCGCTATGCGCGTGCGGCCGGGACCACGGCGTGCGAGCGAGCTGATGGAACTGGCGACCGTGGCAGCGCAGGCACGGGACTTAGCGGAGTTTTTGAAACTTTTTTCGGAGCGCGTCGCGGGAATGTTGTCTGCGGAATGGTGTGGCGTGGTGGTAATACGGGGGCAAGACGCGGAACTGCAAGGAGGAACGGATTGCAAAGCGGCAGGACTGGAAAAAGATAAAATTCTGGCGCTCTTCCATAACCCCAGCCGCAAAAAAGGAATTTACGTCGTTGCCGATGGAGTTGCCGGCGCAATGCGCGGCAAACAATTGCTGGTTGTGCCGGTTCAGGCAAGCGACGGCGAACCGCTGGGAGCAATCTGCGTTTATGGAGCGCGGCGCGAAATCGCGACTGAAGAGAAAACACTTTTACATGCGCTGGCGAGCCACGCCGCGTTGTCACTGGAAAACTTCCGGCGATTTTCGCAACTGGAACGATCGAAGCGTCAGTGGGTGCAGGACATTGACGCCATCAGCGATTTTATCGTGGTGCACGATCGCGCGTGGAAAATCGTCCGCACCAATCGGTCTCTTGCGAATCATTTAGGACTTCCGCCGGTGGCGCTGGTCGGAAAGGCGGTCAGCAGCTTGCGGACGCTGGCTGAAGGCGAAGGCACGCTACCGTGTCCATTTTGTTTGTACACCGGGTTGAGCAAGGAAGAGCACATCATTTCGTCGGCGGAGAAGATTTACCTGGTTTCGACTTCACGCGCCAGTGGGACGACGGACGATGACGAACGCACCATTCACGTATTGAAGGACATTACGGACCGGCGCGAAGCGGAGCGGCGGTACCGCGAACTCTACGACAGCATACAGGAAGGGCTGTTCTTCGCGACGCCGGACGGGAGATTTCTGGATGTGAACGATGCGATGGTGCGCATGCTGGGTTACGCTTCGCGAGAAGAATTGCTGCGTGACGACGTGGGCTCCTATTTGTATCCGGAGCCGAGCGCGCGCGGACGATTGCTGGCGGCGATGAGGAAGACGGGAGTTTTGCGCAACCACGTAGAATCGCTGCGGCGCAAGGACGGCACGATTCTTCATACTTTGCAGAACATTACCGCGGTGCGCGATGCGCAGGGAAAAATTAAGCAATTCCGCGGACTGATGCTGGACGTGACCGAGCAGCGGACGTATCAGGCGCAGCTGCAACGGGAACGCGACTTCAATCAGAAAATTTTGAACGCCACGCAGAGCATGATTCTGGTTCTGGATACGGCAGGGCTGATCAGCTACGCGAACCGGAGATGCTACGAAACCGGTTACAAACAGGAACAGATGATCGGGCGGCGGCTGGTGGAACTGGTAGACGCCGGGGAGCGCCAGGAATTCGAAGCGGCGCTGGATACTACGGCGCACGGACAACAGGTGGAGAATCTGGAGTTGCGCGCACGCCGCAGCGATGGAACGGCTGGGCATTTTTCCATCAGTTTGAGCCCCATGCGCGACGAACAGAACACCGTGAACAGCGTAGTGGTGGTGATGACGGACATCACGGACGCGGCCTTGCTGCAGGCGAAGCTGGCGCATTCCGAGCGTATGGCAACACTGGGACGACTGGTTTCCGGCGTGGCGCACGAAGTGAACAATCCGCTGGCGGCGATTTTGGGATTTACGGACCTACTGCTGGAGAATCCGGCAGTTCCCGCGAACGCTCGCGAGGATTTGCAAATCATTTTGCAGGAAACGCAGAGAACCAAGGACATCGTACAGGACCTGCTAAGTTTTGCGCGGCAACGCGCGGTGAAACGCGAACTGGTGAATGTAGTTGCGATCTTGAAGCAAACCACCAAGCTGCGCAGCTACGATTTGCAAAGCCACGGCGTCGAGGTGATTGAAGAGTACGATGAAAAGCTTCCCGCAGTGATGGGCGACGCGCAACAACTGCAGCAGGTATTTCTGAATATTCTGAATAATGCTTACGATGCGATTGAAGAATCGGGCCGCACGGGAAAGATTTTGCTGAAGACGGCGGCGGCGGACGGGTCGGTTGAGATCAGTTTGGCCGACAACGGCACCGGAATCATTGATGGCGAACGAATATTCGATCCTTTCTATACGACGAAGCAGACCGGCAAAGGCACCGGGCTGGGATTGAGCATCTGCTACGGGATAGTGCGCGCGCATGGTGGAGAAATTCAGTGCTGGAATAACGCCGACGGCGTGGGCAGTACGTTTTCGATACGCATTCCGGTTGCGGTGGAACCCATCAGCGTGAACGCCAGTGCGGCCAGCGTTAGCGCTAAACAGGCGGGCCGATGAGCGAGACGATGAGCAACACCCCGGCCGCCACAAGCAACTCGATTTTGCTGATTGAGGATGAGCCATCGGTCACCGCTTTTGTGCAAGCGGCGCTGGAGCGGCGCGGGTATAGCGTGGTGCCGGCAGCTTCCGGTGTGGAAGGACTTGCGCAGCTGGCGCTGGGAAGTTTTGCGGGAGTTATTTCCGACATTCGAATGCCGGGAAGCGTGAACGGATCAGAAGTTCACGACTGGATTCGTGTGCACCGCCCGGAATTGGGGCAACGAGTGATTTTGATGAGCGGCGACACCGCGAACAGCAAGACGCAAGCGCTGCTGGCAAACAGCGGAATTCCCTTTATCGAAAAACCTTTTCGGCTGGAGCAACTTATTTCTGTGGTGGAAAGTACTTTCGGAAAACCATGAGCGATTCGATAAAAGTCAGGCTGCTGGTCGTGGACGATGAGCAAAGCATCCGCAAACTGTGCATGACCATCGGAAATTCGCTGGGCTACACCTGCAGCGAAGCGGAAAGCGCGGAGAGCGCGGTGTCGCGCATCGAGCAGGAAGCGCCGGATTTGATTCTGACCGACTTGAAACTGCCGACGCAATCCGGAGTGGAATTATTGCGGCAGGCGAAGGCGCTGTTTCCGCGCGTTGAAATCGCGATTATGACCGGGCATGGATCCATCGAGTCGGCGGTGGATGCCATGAAGCTGGGCGCTTACGATTACATCGAGAAGCCTTTTCGCGTGGAAAAAATGCGTCTGTTGCTGCAGCGGATGGCGGAGAAAGTTCGCCTGGTCAGTGAAAATGAGTTTCTGCGCGAACGGGTGAATACCGAAGACAATCTTGACGGAATCATTGGAGCGTCCGCGAACATCCAGGACGTGCTGCGAATGATTTCGCGTTTGAAGGATAGCCGCACGCCGGTGCTGGTTTCGGGCGAGAGCGGCACCGGCAAAGAACTGGTGGCGCGCGCGATTCATTTCCGCGGCGCTATGGCGCAAACGCCGTTTGTGGCGGTCGATTGCGGCTCGCTGGTGCCAACGCTGATGGAAAGCGAGATGTTCGGCTACGAGAAAGGCGCTTTTACCGGCGCGATGAAATCCAAAGCTGGACTTTTTCAGGCGGCGAACGGCGGAACGATTTTTCTGGATGAAATTGGCGAATTGCCACTGGAGATGCAGGCCAAGCTGCTGCGCGTGTTGCAGGAACGCGAAGTCCGTCCTGTGGGCAGCAACGAGAGCCATAGCGTGGATGTTCGCGTGATTGCGGCAACCAATCGCGATCTCGAAGCGGCTTACCGCGAGGGAACATTTCGCAAGGATCTCTATTTCCGGTTGAACGTGGTGACTGTCCACTTGCCTTCCCTGCGCGAGCGCCGGTCGGACATTCCGGTACTGGTGCATCATTTCCTGAATCGTTACGCGCCGGGAACGAATTTGCACGTCACGCCGGCCGCGATGAAGAGCCTGCTGCAATACGAATGGCCAGGCAACGTGCGCGAACTCGAGAACTGCGTGGCCAGAGCCGTTACGCTCGGCGACCGGCGGGTAATTGACGTGAATGATTTGCCTCCTGCGATCCGCGCTGAAGGTGGCGGAGCTCCGCAAACAACATTTTCAGATGGCTCTTCCCTATCAACCACCGCGCTTGCTGAAATGGAGCGCATGACAATTCTGAAAGTCTTCGAGCAGGCTAACGGAGACAAAGCGCTGGCCGGCAGAATGCTCGGCATCAGCCGCGCCACGCTTTACCGCAAGCTTAAGCGATATAACATCTCCATTCGATTAAATGGCGAAAGTACGCCGGTGGTTTCTCAGCCATAACGTGGTGCAGACTTTCCGCGGACTTTTTGTTCAAGCGAAAATTGACCGCGAACTGAGACGCAAACGTGTCAGCCTGAGACGAATGAGCCATTGCAGCACCATCGGAAAATCCTAAGCCTATTGTTTTGAGAAGTTTCACACCCGCCACCTTTTGCAATTCTTTGGCGGCCCTCTTGCATGACTCCTCTCTGCCCACTGTGTGCGTTGCGACGCCGGGTGTGTATGCACTTGCCGGCGGAAGCGCTGGTACAGGAGAAGTGAGCGGCAAAGTGAATACACCGCCGACTACGACGTTGGTGCATGCGAATGGGTCTACTTCCGCTTGCACGGAACAGTTGGCGCGTTTTTTCCCCGACGCGGAAGCAGTTCAGGTTCGCGCCGTGCTCCGGCCACTGCGAAGTGGCGCGAATCAAATTCGCGAGTCGGTAGTGGTGGAATTCGCGAGTGCGGAAAGGGCCATTTTCAGTTCCAGATTGCCGCTGGAATTTGACGACCGTGTACGGATATCGGACGCCGAAGGAAACGCGGAATGCGACGCGACGGTGGTCGCGGTGCAATATCACGAGGGTCGCAAGGCAGTGGCAGTGCAATTCGTCGATAAGCAGAGTTTCTGGGTGAAAAGGCCGTGAACAATTCGCTGACAACGCTGAAGATTCCGGGCCTGGTCAAAAGCGACACCGCACGCCAGGAGCAGTGGGAAGAATTGCGCTCGGTGTTTCCAATTTATCTCGCACTGGCCAAACATTTGGAACTGGAAATTCCTTTCGGCCCGGAGCGCCGCGCGCTTCCGGACAAGGCTGACCCCGTTCTTTTCGACAGCGCCAGTAACTGGGTGGATTTGATGGATCAGCGCGTCCTGGCCCATCAGCTGCGCCAGCTTTTGCAGACGACTACTCTGAACGCCAGCGAAAGCGGCCTGCGCGCGCTGATCCTGCGGCATCTGCGGAAACCCACAAAAAGCATCATGGACCGCGACAAAATTGATTTTCTGCTGGTGCAATATTTCGCGCTCAGCGCGCCCCCAAAGATTTACCACAAGCAAATTGACCTTGCCGACGCAGCGCAGGTTATGCAGCCGGTGCTGGGCGAAATTGACACCACGCCGTTGGCCTGGTGCGAGCCTTTGGAAAAAATGATCGAAGCGCTGCGGGCCTTCCGCAGCGTCCGCGAACTGCTCAAAACTAATTTCATCGAGCAAGGCCGCCGCGTAAAAGAGTCCGCTGGCGGAATGTTTTACGATCCATCCGCACTGATCGCCTTTATCCGTTTCAATTTTCTGTTGCGCAGAACGCTGATCGAGTTGATGCACGCCGATCTAATCGCCATTCGAACCGGCCTGGCGCAACTGGAAGCCAGCGGCATCCGCTTCCTCAATTGCGAGCGGGCGGGCCTTTCCGCGAACGAATCAGTCTCGCGCGTAAAACATGCGGCGGAAGAGTGGAAACAGCCGTTTCAGAAGGAATACACGGAGCGAACCGTCAGCCAGGCCTTTGAAAAGTTGCTGGGTCTGCGCTCGGACGTGGAGCAGGGATTGGAGAGAGTTGCGTCGCGGCAGACTCTCTCTCAGGCGCTGAATGTCTCGTCAGCCACGGCGACAAAATCTTCGCCGCTCAGCAAATTGCCGCAAGTGGATTCCCCGAAGCTTGCACCCAAAACCGAAATACCGGCCAACCTCGATTTCGAAACTTGCATGGAACGTATTTGGGAACAATTGATCGCTGCGCCGCCGTCGCCCGGACGCTCGATGACTACCATTCGCCTGGGTGCGGCGCGCGTTTTGCTCTCTTCCTGGGAGGTCAGCGCTTTTGTCAGCGAAGACGGTCCATCGGCAGAGGATCTTCGCCGCGCTGTAGTGGCGCGCGCACTGGTGTCCGCAGCGACGGAATCCACGCGCGAAACCGGCAACGCTACAAACCTCGATCGCGCACTGGCTGTCGCTCGCGTGGAAGTGACACGGCTTCTCGAGCGGGTGGATGTGGCCAAGCAGGCCAAGGACACCGAAGCCGCCGTCAACATGGGCATCAGCGCCAAGCGATTGAACTCCGCGATCGATGAAGCGGAAAAATTGTAATTGCACGGCAATCGTAAACCGTAAGCCCTGGGAGCCAGGACTCTTGTGAAAAACGCCAACGTTTTGATCCTGACGGACGATAGTGAGTTTGGCCGCCTGCTCAGCTCTTGCTGGCACGCCGAACGCCAGGCGCCTTCTATTGCCGTCTTGAACAGCAGTCTTTGGAAAGCGCAGGACGCCGAAGCGTTTGACCTGGTGGTGCTCGGTCCGGTAGGCGAAGCAAATCTCTCTAAAATCCTCAGCAGCTTGCATCCGGGCGTCGCCGTGATTCTCTGCGCTCCCGCGGAATTCCGGGAAATGCAGCAATTGCGTTCGCGCTATCCGCGTTTGCTGCATGTGCCATTGCGCGACGATTGGACGCAAACGCTGGTGTTAGTAGCGGGCGAATCGCTTCGCCGTGTTCGTGCCGGACGCCAGGCCAAGCAAGCCATTTCGCGCGCAGCGCAAAGCGAACGGGAAGCGGTTCTTGGCCGTTACATGGCGGAGATGAAGCACAGCGTCAATAACGCGCTGACGTCGATTCTTGGTAATGCCGAATTGCTGCTGCTTGAGCCGGGCCAGCTCAGCGCGCAATCGTTGCACCAGATCAAGACCATGCACAGCATGACTTTGCGCATCAACGAAATCATGCAGCGATTCTCATCGCTATCGAGCGAGATGCGCGAGGCTGAGAATGCATCTCAGGCTGAGACAGAAGACCTGCCGGAAAGTCTTTCGACACGTCCTTGAGTCCCAGCGTTTCGTTTGTAAGTGACTGAATCTACGGCAGTTCTCATCCATCGAAACATTCCGCGCAACTCCCGCTACCGTGGCCGCTGACGTGCATTTCTCTACCGTGGAGTACTCCGGAGATTTTTTTGTGTTGCTGAAAAAAGTGCTCATCGTTGACGACTCGCCTGCGCAAGTGAAGCTGATGCAGGGACTGCTGGATCCCGAGGGTTACCAGTCTTTTGGACTGAACGATCCGCTGCGCGTCGAGGAAACGATTGCGACACTTCATCCCAGCGTGATTTTGCTGGATGTGGTGATGCCGGACCGCAACGGATTTCAAGTCTGCCGCGAACTGAAAGGCAGCGCGGAGTTTCAGTCCATACCGGTAATTCTGGTGACGTCGAAAGATACCGCCAGCGACAAATATTGGGGCGAGCAACAGGGCGCTGATGCGTACGTTACAAAACCTTTTACGCGCGAGGAGCTTTTGCGGGCCGTCCGCCGTTTTGCCTGAGATTTTATGATGAACGACGAATTCCAACTCGCGCCGCTTCCTCCCGATGCCGACACCGCCGAAATGCTGGAGGCCATCGGGCCGCTCGAAGAGCGTCCCGCGGAATCGCAATATTGCGTGTTTCGCAGTGGCCGCGAGCGCTTCTGTCTGCCGGTGCTGGACGTGGAAGAAGTTCTGGAGTGGCCGATTGTCACGCGGCTTCCACTCGGTCCCAGCTACTTGATGGGAATTTTCAATTTGCGCGGCGCCATCGTGCCCTTGATTGATATTGCGATGACTGAGGGCCGCCGCCCGGGTCTGTTGCCCAAACACGTGGTGGTGGCTTCGATGCGCGTGGAAGGCAGCCATGAAGATTTGCGTATCGGAATCGCTTCGGACGAAGTGGTGGGCACGTATTCGGTGACTTCGGACGATTTGCTGCGGCAAGCGCCGGAAAATGTGCCGCACTGTGTCGGGATGTTGCGGCACGACGATCGGTTAGCGTTGGTTTTGGATTTGTCCCGATTACTGGAAGTTTATCCTGGGCCGTCGATTTAGATTTCTGATCGAGATTTGCGGCGTAACGCCGGCTTAGCAGGCTGCGCCGAAGCAAGTAGTTTGGGAGGCAGTAATGAAATCGCGATTGAGTTCAACCGTCTGGACGCTGGTCATCGTCAATGGCCTGGCGCTCTTCTTCGTAATCGGACTGGCATTCCATGCCGGCCGCGAGGCTGGCGGCGACAAGTCCATTTTAGACTTCGCGTCGCTGCCGAGCGGGGCAAGCGGTGGCGTGATTCTGGCTGTGCTGCTCTCGCTGGTCGTCGGCGGATTTCTCGCCTGGCGCCTGGGCAGTTCGGTCGTCACGCCAGTGCAGCAGCTCGCGGAATTCTCCGAGCGGCTGGCCGCAGGTGACGCCCGCGCGCGCGCCGAGCTGCAATCTGACAACGAACTCGGCTACATTTCGGAGAACTTGAACCGCGCCGTGGCGAAAGTCGCCAAGGCCAACACCAACCAGGAAGCCAGCGAAAATCTGCAGCGCAGCATTACCGAACTCCTCGCGGTAATTAATCAAGTAGCACGCGGAGAACTTGCGTTGCGCGGGAAAGTCACCAACGACGCGCTCGGCAACGTCACTGACTCGATCAACTACATGCTCGACAACTTTACCAAGGTGCTGGAGCGCGTTCGCAAGGCCGCCATGGAAGTCACCGCGTGCTCCAACAACATTCTGGTCGCCGCCGACGAAATGCAGGCTGGCGCAACGCAACAGGATCAGGAAATCACCAACACATCGAGCGCCGTCGAAGAACTGACGGTCTCCATGAAACAGGTTTCTAACAACGCCGAGGCCAGCGCCGAAGCTGCGCGCCGCGCGCTGGACGCCGCCGAACAGGGCAACCGCGCCGTTCGCGACACACTCGACGGCATGCAACGCATCCGCGCATCCGTGCAAGCCACCGCCAAGAAAATTAAATCGCTGGGCGATCGATCACTGGAAATTTCGGAAATCATCAACGTGATTAATGACATTACCGAACAGACTAACTTGCTGGCGTTGAATGCGGCCATCGAAGCGGCACGCGCCGGTGAAGCTGGCCGCGGTTTCGCGGTCGTCGCCGACGAAGTCCGCAAGCTGGCAGAACACTCCCGTAGCGCTACGAAGGACATCGCGGCACTCATTAAGGCCATTCAAGCCGAGACAAACGAAGCAGTGGTCGTCATGGAAGAAGGCACCAAGGAAGTGGAATCCGGCGCAACGCTGGCCGACCAAGCGGGACGCGCGCTCGATGCAATTTCCAGTGTGGTTCGCCAATCCGCCGAACTGGTCCAGGAGATTTCTCTCGCTTCCAAACAGCAGGTGCGCGGTACAGAAGGCGTCGCGCATGCCATGCAGATCATTTCCAACATTACACGGCAGACCTCGCAAGGAACGCGCGGCACCGTGGCCACCGTCAGCCAGCTGGTCAAACTCTCCGATCAGCTCAACGAAGCGCTCTCGCAATTCCGAGCCGCGTCGAAACAAGCGAAAGAGCAGGCCGAGGAATCCGACCGGCTGCCAGTGCCGGTGGGCGCCCATCGTTAACCAACAATCGTTTTGTGTTTGCAGCAGGCAGTGAATCGAATCGAGACGATGATCGAACGCCAGGGCGGCCCAGTGAGCTTGACCGAACACGAATTGAGTGAAATCCGCATGCTGATCGAGGAACGTACAAGCATCCGGTTCGACGAATCGCGCCAACGATTCTTTTCCACTCGTGTGCGCGAGCATATGACCAAGAAGGGCCATGCCCGCGGCACTGACCTGCTTCGTGCGATTAAGAAAACCACCTTCGATTTTCAGGAATTGCTGGAGTCGCTGCTCACTCAGGAAACATCTTTCTTTCGCTATCCCAGCGTCTTCGAAGCATTCGAAAAGCGCATTCTTCCCGAGTTGCACATCAGAAAGTTTTGGAAGAATCCGCGTTCGCTGCGCATCTGGAGTGCCGGTTGCTCCACCGGTGAAGAGCCGTATTCGATTGCCATTACCGTCGCCGACGCAATTTCGTTTACGGACGCCTGGAACGTGGAGATCCTGGCTACCGACATCGGCCGCCACGCTCTAGCAACCGCGGAGCGCGCAGTTTATTCCGGCCGCAGCATCGCTAGCGTCAGCGAAAAGCAGCTTGCCACTCACTTTCAGCCTGCCGAAGGCGGGCGGCAAGTTCGAACGCGCCTGCGCAAGATGGTCAATTTTGTGCAAATGAACCTGACCAACAGCGTGTACGTCGGGAAAATGGACGTGATTTTCTGCATGAACGTGCTGATTTATTTTTCCGAGGAACGCCGCCGCGAGCTGGTGCAGCATTTTTATTCGGTGCTCGAACCGGGCGGCTATCTATTCCTGGGCCACTCGGAATCCATTTCCAAAATGCCGGTGAAGTTTCAGGCCATCGTGTTGAACGATTGCATTTTGTATCGCAAGCCGACCGCGGAAGAGGTTCAGAAAGCTGAACTCGTAACGGAGGGACGTGCGTGAGCCCTCTGGACCGCGAAGCCGTCGAAGTTTTCCTTCAGGAAGCCTCCGAGCACCTGCAATATTTGCGGGAATACATCGGCGTACTTCAGGAAATCGCGCCGCGCCGCGAGGATCTCGAGCGGTTGTATATTTCCGCGCACACTTTGAGCGGAACTTCGGCCAGCTACGGTTTCCCGCGCTTCTCTGAGGTTGCCGGAAAGCTGGCGCACGTTTTTCAATACGCGACCAATGCCTCACTCGGCGAAGACCTGCACGGACCGCTGACGGAATTTCTTTCCGATGGAATCTCGTTGCTGGAAACGGATCTACTGGAAATCAGCGATACCGGGCAGGAAGTTCTCGATGATATCGCCGCGTTTAAGGAGCGCTACCGTTTTGCGTTTCCGGCGGAGCCCGCGCCAATCAGCTACGCGCAAGCGGCGCAGCAGGCGACTGAGCCTCAAGCCAAAGAGTTTGACGACGTCGCTGCCGCTACCGGTTCATATTTTGATGCCTTGCCTGAAGACGATGAAGTGCCTGCGGAAATTCTGGAATTCTTCCAGCCCGAGGCGGAAGAGCATTTGCAAATTGTCAGTGATTGTTTGCTGTCGCTGGAAGCCAATCACAGTCCCGAGGAAATCAACAAACTTTTCCGGGCTATCCATACTGTAAAAGGTTCCGCGGCCCAGGTAGGATTGAAGCGGCTCGGCGGCATCGCGCACCGCGTGGAGGACTTGATCGGCCGGTTACGCGAAAATGAATTGGAACCGACGCCGCAAGTCATCGATCTTTGTCTCGAGTCCGTGGATGTTCTGAAAAAGATCTTGCACAAGCAGTGGGCCGACGAAACTGAGATGCGTACTGGCGTCGATTCTCTGCTCAACCGAATCGCCGAAGTTTCGCCGATGGATGAAGAAGAAGTTGCGGCTTCGAACGGTGCAGCGGCGACTCCGGAATCGAGCTCGTCGCAAGCTACGACGGCGACTGCGGCTGTCACGGCAAAAGCCAACAAAGGGTCCGCGGCTGCGGCGGCTGCCAAATCGGTTCGAATCTCCTTGTCGCGCCTCGATCGCATGATGAATACGGTTGGCGAGCTGGTCATCAACCGCACCCGCATGCTCGGTCGCGTGACGGAACTCGAGCGTTTGCGCGATACCCTCGGCTTTTCGAAGGAACGCCTGCAAGGTAAGGTCGTCGAGTTCCAGGAAAAATACGAATTCAACCGCATCAATTCCACGCGCGGACCGCTCTCCCCATCCACAACGCCGACGCCGCAAATGATCAACAACGCCGCAGCCGGCGACACCTCTTTCTGGAACGATTTCAGCGAACTGGAAATGGACCGCTACGACGACGTAAACATTTTGTCGCGTTCCATGACCGAAATTTCCGCTGACGTGAACGAGGTATTGTCGCAGATGGGTGGCTTCATCGGGCGAGTTGAAGGCGACATCGACGAATTCACAAAACTTGCGCACCACTTGCAGGACGAAATCACTGCCGCGCGCATGGTGCCAATCGGCACCTTATATTCGCGATTGTCCCGCGCCGTTCGCGATGCCGCGAACTCCACCGGCAAACAGGTGGAGCTTGATCTGTCTGGTAGCGAAACGGAACTCGACAACAATATTATTCAGCAGATTTCCGATCCGCTCGTGCACCTGGTCCGAAATTCTGTCGCGCACGGCATCGAAACTCCTGAAAAGCGCCGTGAAGCTGGAAAAGCAGAACTCGGACGTGTCACCTTACGCGCTTATCATCGCGGAAATCATATTTATATCGAGGTCGAAGACGACGGTCACGGCATCGACTACGATCGGGTGCGGCAGAGCGCCGTGGATCGCGGTTTGGTTTCGACCGCAACCGCCGGCAGCCTGACCGAACGTGAGCTGCGCGAAATGCTCTTCCATCCCGGCTTTTCTACCGCGCCGATGAAGACAGAACTTGCGGGGCGCGGCGTTGGCTTGGACGTGGTTCGCGCTAACCTGAATTTGCTCAATGGCGAAATCGAAATTCAGAGTACCGCGGGGGCCGGAACGAAATTCATTCTCAAGGTACCTCTCACGCTCATTATTTCGCCGGCGCTGTTTTTGCGTTGCGGCGATGCACATTTCGCGTTGCCTCTGGCGGTCGTGGAAGAAATTCGTCGCCTGCGCGCCGATGAAATCGAAGATGTCGGCGGCAAGCTGCTCACAAAAGTTCGCGACGTGGTGACGGAAGTCATTCGACTGGATTCGTATCTTGGATTGCCGGCGCTCGAACCGATCAACGGCTATTTCCGCATGGTGGTGGCAAACGCAGATAACCGGCAGGTTGGCTTGGTGGTCGAAGAAGTGCTCGGCAAAGACGAAATCGTGATCAAGAATCTCGGCGAATATCTTCGCCGCGTAAAACTTTTTCCCGGAACCACCATCGCTCCTGACGGCAGCTTGATTCTCCTCCTCGATCTAAACCGCATGATCGCCAGCGAACCGAGCGAACGCAAATCCATTCAAGCTTCTGCAAGCGCCGCGCGCATTTTTGCACCGGGCTCGGCAGCCGTTGCCAAGGGCAGCATTCCCACCGACGCCATCGATCGCGTGCAGCACGAACGCGTGGTGGTGGTTGCGGACGACTCCATCAGCGTGCGCAAATTCGTGGGACGCATGCTGGAGAAAAACGGCTATCGCGTGATTCTCGCCTCCGACGGCCTGGAAGCCGCCGAACTTATCGCGCAGCACGGCTGCCATCTGGTTATCACCGACCTCGAAATGCCGCGCATGACCGGTTACGAACTGATGGTGCAGTTGCGGCAGAGTCCTTCAACGCGCCGCATTCCAGTCATGGTCGTCACTTCGCGCGCAGGCGCAAAACATCGCGATCGCGCCATGAAGGAAGGCGCCGCCGCTTTCCTTACCAAGCCGGTGCAGGAAGATCAGCTCACCGACGCGGTCGAAAAATTGATTGGAACGGAGGCGCCGCAGCCGGTTGCGACGTAACCTCCCATGGCAAACACTCCTCTCAACAAAGTTCGCGTGCTGATCGTCGACGACTCTGCGTTCATGCGCAAAGTCCTGGAGACGATTCTAATTTCTGATCCGCAATTGCAGGTGATTGGCCACGCCAAGGACGGTCGCGAAGCCATTGCGTTGGCTGAATCTCTCAAGCCCGACGTCATGACCATGGACATCAATATGCCGCACATGGATGGCTTGCAGGCCACCGCGCAGATAATGACCACCAATCCGCGGCCCATCGTAGTCGTCAGTTCCGAGTCAAAAGATGGCGCAGCCAGCACGCTCAAAGCGCTAGAACTGGGCGCCATCGAATTTATTGCCAAGCCGAACAGCGCAATCGATCTCGATATGCAGAGCATCCGCGAAGATCTTTTGCGCAAAGTGAAAATGGCGGCAAAGGTTCGTGTAGTTCGAACTGCTTCGCGCCTGGCCGCAGCGTTGCAATCCACTCCACAAAACGGAGCGCCACCGATTTCTCGTCCCGCGCCAGTCGTGAGTCGGCCTTCTGCGTCTGTCGCGGACCAGCGCTTCCCCGTCGTCGTTCTCGCCGCATCCACGGGCGGGCCTGCAACGGTCATGCGCCTTGCTCCAGGCTTCACCAAAGAATTTCCCGCTGCCGTAATTCTCGTGCAGCACATGCCTGCGGCGTTTACCACGCAATTCGCCGCACAACTGGCGGAGTTCACCGAAATTCCTGTGAAGGAAGCGGAATCTGGAGACGTGATTCAGCCCGGCAATCTCTACATCTGCCCCGGCGCGCAGCATCTTCGCGTGAATCCGCTCGGTCGCATTCAACTAGACTCCGCCACCGGACGCATCGCCGGTTACCTGCCGAACATCGATGTCACCATGGAGTCGGTCGCCGCGTACGGCGGCGCGCTCTCCATCGGCGTCGTTCTGACAGGAATGGGTGCCGACGGCGCTCAAGGCGCCAAGGCCATCAAGAAGGCCGGCGGCCATGTCATCGCGCAGGACGAAGCCACGTCGGTGATTTTCGGGATGCCTGCCGAAGCCATCAAGCTGCAAGCCGTGGATCAGGTTCTCGGGCTCGACGACATTTACTCCGCCATCGAAAAGCGCGTCATCGCTCTCACTCGCGCGACTCCAGTAGGAGTGCGTTGATGAACTTCCCTCCGGCCGAAAAATCGCAGCCGCCGCGTACCGAGCAGATTATTTTGTTCCGCGTCAGCGGCCAGACGTTCGCAATTTCTTCCGCATCCGTGCAGGAAGTGCGTAGCGTTGACAATATCGCCGGCATGGCTCGCGATCTGCCGGAAAGCCATCTGAAAAAAGTTCGCCACAGCATTCGCCGCGGCGACCGCACGCTGTACATCGTCAACGCCGCCATCCATTTCGGCTTACAGCCGCAACCGGCTTCGTTGGTATTTTTTCTGCGCCGCACGCACACTGCTCTGCTAATCGACGGCATCGAGAAAATGACGACGATGACGCGGCTGCAGGCGCTTTCTCATGCGTTTCAAGGCGAAGAGCGCAACTGGTATCGCGGACTCACCGCGCTCGACCAGGCCGTCGTTCCCGTCGTGCATCCCGAAGGTTTTCTTTCTCTCGAGGAGCTGACGCTGCTGGAAACTGCGCAAACCTCCGCCGACACTCGTTCGGCTTCATCCGACAATCACGGGGCCCAAGTACAATGACCGCTGCTACAGAAACCGCGCAGCAATCTTTCGTTCTGCTCAGACTCGGAGAACGCCGTTTTGCCCTGCCGGCGTCGCAAGTCGCGGAACTCGTAGCGCCCAGCCGCGTCTTTCGTTTTCCACACAAATCGCCCGCGCTCGAAGGCGTAATTCTCCGCCGCGGCCGCATGATTGCCCTCTGCGATATCGCCGAACGACTCACCGGCAAAAGGCTCGATACGCGCCGCTTCAATCTTCTGGCCACGCGTAAATACGAACGCCAGCTTGACTGGATCGCGATTCCCGTCAGCGGCGAATGCGAACTCATCAGCGCTGAAATGATGGACGCCAGTTCCAACGATTCGCCGCACGTGGATGGCTGGCTTTCGCATGACGGCGAGGTCATCGAAGTCCTGCGTTTGTCGGCGCTTACTCCGGGCCCAGTGGAAACGCTATTGCCTGCGCCACTGCGTGACTTCGCGGAGGCGCGTTCGTGATGGTCGCAGGCAAATCCGCCAAAATTCTTTTAATCGACACCAACGTTTATTTTTCCAAACGTCTCAGCGACGCTTTGAAGCGCGAAGGCTTTGAAGTCACTTGCAGCACCCAGCCCGCGTTCGCGCTGACCACTCTTGAATACGACGCGCCCTCCGCGATCGTGTGCTCCACCAAGATGCGCGAAATGGGAGCGCTCGATATCGCCCGAATGATTCGTGCCGACGCAAAGAATTCCGCGATGCCCATCATCGCGCTCGGGGACGGCAGCCAGCGCGCGCTCATGGAAGCGTTCCAGGCCGGATGCGACGACTACATTGACCGCACTCGTCCGCCGGCTGTGATCGCCACGCACGTCAAAAACATCATTATCAGCAAAGCCGAAGGTTTTCAGCCAACGCAAATGCTCGCGCAGTCTGACACCAGCCTCAGCGGCAGCCTCACCCATCACGATCTTCCTGGCGTCATGCAGATGCTCGGTCACGCGCATCAGACTGGCGCACTGCACATCAATTCCGGCGCAACCGACGCGTTACTTTTTTTCGACGCTGGCGCAATCGCTCATGCCGAATGCGGTTCGCTTTTCGGCGACGAAGCCGTCATCCACATTCTCAAAAATTGTTTTCAGAATAATTCCGGCGTTTATAAATTTGTTTACGGCTCGGCTTCCACGCAGCGCACGGTTCTGCGCTCCGCAACGGACCTGATGCTGGACGCCATGCGCGAGGTTGACGAATCTTCCCGCGACCTGGACGAAGCGCACCGGGATGACCGGGCGGAAGTCACCGCTGCGGAAAACGGCGCCGAGTTCTCGCCGACAAAGGAGTCGCAATGAGCGAAACCATGCCATTCCCACCCGCGCCGGCGGAATCCGCCACGCCAGAAAAGCGTACGCCTACCGTCTATTTCATTGACGACAGCGCCACCATGCGCGAAGTCATCAAGATTGCCTTTCGCCGCGAGAACATCACCGTCATCACCGCGGGCGATGCTGCGTCCGCCATCGCTCAATTCGAACAAACGCCGCCCGATGCCGTCATCACCGACGTCATCATGCCCGATCAGGACGGCTACTCTGTCTGCAGCCAGATCAAGCAGCATCCGCAATTCAGCGCAACGCCGGTGATTTTGATGTCCGGAGTGGTCAACAAGAGTGTCGCCGACAAAGCCGTCTCCGTCGGCGCCGACGAGTTAATTCGTAAACCGTTTCAGCCGCAAGACCTGATCGCGCGTGTAAAAGGTTTTCTCGAACCTAAATCAGAGCAGCCCGCGGCGCCAGCCATTCCCGCGCCGCGCGCGTCTTCGACCTCGCTCAGCAGCCTGTTTGCGCCGCCGCCCGCGCCGACGCCGATTCCAGTCCCTGTAGCGCACTCCGAATCACGCGCCGAATCCGCGTGGCCACGCGCACTCACCGACGCTTTCACTCCGCAACCCCACGCGCTGCCGCAGGTTCCGCCTGCGTCGCAGTATCCGCAGCACGCGTCTCAGAATTCGCACGCGCCGTCACACAATTTCAGCGTCGCCACACCGAACCGCCCGCAAGCCAGCGCCACCGACATCCAAAAACTGAAAACAGAAATCTCGCGCCTGGAACTTTTGATCAAAAAACTCCAAACCGAACTCCAGATCGAGCGCCAGTACAACCAAGCCCTCGAACTGCACGTAAAATCCCTAACCTCTCTCGATTAACTATCGATATTTCTTGTAAGGGCACGATACATCGTGCCTTCTTCTGTCGTTAGCGGTTCTACTGAACGTCCTTGAGTACCTGAGTGACGGCCTCTGCCGCACTAACGTCATTTCGGCTGTGGTCCGTAATATCGTCGTAGCGATTCTGCGCCAGATCGGGATTCAACTTCTTGCTGTATTCGGCCGCAATCTCCGCGCCCATTTGCTGCAGTAACTTGTTAACTTCCGCATTCACATCCACTCCGCTAGCGGATACTTGTTTTCCCAAGTACGCCGCGGCAATTTGCTCGGCCACTTTGTCGGCCGTCTGATAGTAATGCTCCGCGATTTGCCGGTGCCCTTGCTCATGTTCGATTACGTGCTCCGTCGTGCCCTCCGGCACCCAAATGTTGATCGTAAGCTGCAGCGTCATTTTCACCTCGCTCACGGTGACCAGCCCGTGCATCGCATCGAGCATTTCCGTTCGGCCCTTCACATTGGCGTCGGACACGAAATTGGATTCGCACTCTGCTTGTTCCCAAGCCGCCAGCGGCGGCATATCCGTCGGAGGTGCCTCCGGGTCGAACGTGTGCATGGCGAAAGTGACCGGCTGTTTGTCGATCGTTAGGTTCGATGCTTGGTTCGCCGCCCGTGACGCAGACCGATGTGGCGAGCTCAGTCCGGCGAACAGAACGATTCCCAGCAACACACAGAGGAGGACGTACTTGCGCAATGGTAGACGCTCTCCGTTTTTCACATCCGACAAAAATAAGTTCCACTCTACTCTCTACTCGCCACTCACTTCGCTAGCCCACTTCCTCCCGCATCACTTCTTCATCAAATCCAGCACCGCTCCGCTCATCGCCCTAACTCCAGTCCGAACCGTGGACTCCGGCACCGGCGCAAACTCGCTTGAATGTGGCCCCGGCAGCCGCGTCCCTTTCTCCTTGGCGTCTTTCAATTTCTGTGCATCGACCGCTCCCAGCCAAAACATGCTAATCGGCGGCTTCGGATCTTCCAGCGCATATAAGCTGAAGTCCTCACTCGCCATCACCGGTTCTCCGGGTAGCACATTCTCTTTCCCCAATGTCCGTTCGAGTGACAACGCCACACGCCGCGTCAGTTCTGGATCATTGATGGTCGCAGGCACATGGTCCGGCGACACTTCAATAATTGGCGCACGCTCCGCTGGGACTCCCGCGGTAACCGCAATCCCATTCGTGATCCTCGTAATCGATGCCAGCACTTTTTCCCGGTGCTGCGGATTCATTGTCCGCACCGTCAACTGCAGTTTCGCTTCATCTGGAATAATGTTGTTCTTGGTGCCTGCGTGGAATGTCCCAACAGTCACTACCGTCGGAACCTGCGGATCCATTTCCCTGCTCACCACCGTCTGCAACGCCACCACGATTTCCGACGCGATCACAATCGGATCCTTGCCCACCTGCGGCGCCGCTCCGTGTCCGCCGTATCCGCGAACGGTTATGTCGACAGAATCGGCTCCGGCCAGCAGCGTTCCCGCATGCCATGCAACCTTGCCAGTAGGCACGGTGTTCGTGTCGTGTAGTGCGAGAACGTACTGTGGCTTTGGGAATTTTGTATAGAGTCCGGCGCGAAGCAGTGCGCTTGCGCCGCCAATCGCTTCCTCCGCGGGCTGTCCAATCAGGATCAACGTGCCGCTCCATTGGTCTTTCGTTTGTGCCAGTATGCGCGCCGTGCCAACGAACACGGCCATGTGCACGTCGTGCCCGCAAGCATGCATCACGCCCACTTCCGACCCATCCGCCCGTTTTACCCGCACCTTGCTCGCATACGGCACGCCGGTGTTCTCCACAACTGGCAGCGCGTCCATGTCCGTGCGTACCATCACCGTCGGCCCCGGGCCGTTACGCAGCACGCCCACAACTCCATAAGCTTTCGTTTCCGGCGATGCATATTGTCCGAAGTGATCGGTCACTTCGAATCCCGCGGCTCGCAATTCCTTGGCGATCACCGCAGAGGTTTGCTCTTCTTGTGTGGACAGCTCCGGATTCGCATGCAGTTGTTTGTAGATGACGAGCAGCGAGTCCAGTTCCTTGCTGACTCGAGCGTCCAGGTCGCTCTGCAACCACGCCGCGTCTTGCCCGCTCCATCCCAGCGCCATAAACAGTGCGCCCGCAATTACAGCGATCCTGCACACTCTGCCGACTTTTACCGCTCTGTTGACGTCTCGCCACATTCGCATCTCCTTCGCAAGCGCACGCATCTTAGCAATTTTCTCTAACGGCAGGTTCTTGCTCTGACGAACGGGCGATGAAACCAGTCCTTACGCCCAAGTTGACGGGATAGGTGTTAGGAGCGGGCGATCAAATTTCACCCGGCCAGAAAGTCAAACTTTCGACGCTGACGAAGGTAATTGCCGGGCTACGACACAGTGCAGACCAGCCACTTTCGAAAGCGGGAGAAAAGCTCTTTTCATTGAAACGGGCGTAGGACGGGATTAGAATCGTTGTTGGTTGTTAAATCATTCCGTTCTTTCATTTATCTTTCGAATTGATTGCAGGATCTTAGCCGTTATCTGCTCTAGTGATCTCAAATCCGCCTTCGTATAAATACTGGCGACAGTCTGAACTTTTTCCGGATCCCATTCCCACCAGGGGATTGGGATCAGACGTTCCTGCAAGGTCGTGCATATGAAATGCTGTAAATTGGCCGAGCTTTGATCTAGAGACTTGAAACTGTAAGAATCCGTCGCTGTTGTGCCGTCGTCGAAAAAAATCGTGACAGTCACGTTGACGACAACGGAGGGATCGGGGACTACAATTGAAAAGAAAGTCTCATTGTTTAGTTGACCCGATATCGGACTTGCTCCAGAAACACTCCACAGAATCTGGTAACCCATATTGCAAGTTAGGTTTGAAAGTTTGAAACCGAACTTTGCGACCGTACCTGCAACAGGTTCCCGCGGCGAACATTGATCTGTAGCAGTACGCGAGAAAAATACTTTGACACTCGGGTTTGCAACTTGCTGAGACGTATAGCAGAGCTGGATGGTCGCCGTATCATTTATTGCGTCGATCGATAAGACTCTAACCCTGGACCGTGGCCCTGTTCCCTTTTCGAAAACGTCCCCGGCTAGCAAATTCTTTTGGCCTTTTGTTCCTTTCATGATATAAGAATGCGCATTATCGAAGCGGTGAACTATGACTTGGCGCTGAAGGAAGGCCGAATCCCAGATTTCAGGCACGCGGAATTCAACTAGGTACGAACTATCTCCGGCAATACCTGGCAGCTCGGCTCCCAAGAAACCAGATCGATTTCTCTGATGAAGCGGATTGAGGATGATCGTTTCACTGAAGTCGCCGTTAGTACTAGCTTTCCAGATTCGAGTTTCGTCAAGGCCCTGCATGTGCCGCATGTTCCAAGCGTTCATGCCTGGTCCTCTAACGTGGTAATTGTTATCCGGTGCGGAAAATGCACAAGCGATACTCATAATGTCCCAAGGGTCTGTATAGTCCGAAGGATCGCCTCCAGTACAAGGGCTAGTCAATTGACCATCTGTTCTGGAATGTCCTAACCCAAATCCATGGCCCATTTCGTGTCCCCATCTTTGCGTACCGTTATCGACCACGTATCTGATATCGGCATAAACGCCTGGGCCACCGTCGAAGGTTCCCCCTTGACCACCAAAGTCTGGCGATTGAAAGGAGACGGCCACGCCGAAAAAGTCAGTCCACTTGACGCCGTATTTTTGCAGAAGCACAGCTTTCGCGGCTTGAAACATTTGGTTCTGATATGCGGTACCACCTGGGTTGTTAGCTAAAGCCACTCCTTGAGCCGCTGTCAGATTTAATGTGCAAGGAAAAACTTGGTTACCGCTGACCTCAACTAGGCCATGCGACATTGCGTCAAAATATTGCACAACATTGAATGTAAAGAGACTCCAGTTATCGTGAAGAAGGCGTTATAGAGCTCAAGAATGGTTCGAGTGTCCGTATCCCAAAAAGGCCCCAAGTTTGCCATTGCGAAGGCCTGGCCTTTCTGCGCTCTCCACTGTGCGGCTAGATCCATTACTCGAGTCGTAGAAGGATCGTTCTGATCGTCGCTGAACCTGCAAAGGAGGATCGCCCATGGTTTTTTCACAGCCGTCATGTCGTTACCTCATTCTCTTCGTTTGCAGAATCATTCGTGCGCGAAGGCCGCGCGAAAGTGAACCAGCTTAGCTGGGGATTATATACCTATAAAATATTAACGGGAAATATTGGATTCTCTCTATAACGGACAGGGTTGTTCGTTAGGATTCGGGAAAGGCGAATTTTTTGACCTGGAACGAAAGGGTGGTCCCTTTTTCCCGTCCCTATCCGCTATCCCACGCCCAGCTATCCCACGCCCAAGTTGACCCCTCGCCCTGGATTCTGTAGCCTCCGTGTGGCCCTCAACTTCCCTCTGATGGGTGACAACCATGCCTCCAACTGACAAGCCCTTCTCTCGCCGCGAGTTTACTCGCAGGGCCGCGCTTGGCGCCGCAACCGCTGCGGTGCTGCCCCTACGCGAGATTGTTCCAGCCGCCACGGCCTCGGAACCGCCATCGGCCTACGCTACAGCACAAACTTCCCCGCAGAACCCGCCCACCGCGCCCAAGCTTTCTCCGCAGAGCCAGGCCGAAGCTGACTTCCGCTTTCAGGCTATTCTCAACCAATATCCGGATCGCTTCTCCGAAGCGCAGAAAACGGATCTCAGGCGGCTATGCGTTTTGCTGCAGCCGCCCCTGGATCGCATTCGCGCTTATTCCATTTCTAACGGAGACTTGCCGGCCCTTTATCTGAAGCCGCTCGTCGATCGCGACAAGAAGCCTGCAGTGCCGGCTTCAGCGGCAGGTAAACCATCGGCAGCTGCGAAGTCGCCGGCGACGCCGAAGACGGACAAACCCTGAGGCCCTGAGGACCAACAATGACCATGCTGAACGACGAAATCCTCTTTCTCCCGGCAAGCGAACTTGCCAAGCGCATTCAGTCCAAAACGCTCTCGCCCGTGAACCTTACCAAGGCCTACCTTGATCGCTCTGAAAAAATGGGGCCTAAGCTCAATGCTTACGCGCACCTGACTCCCGAAATCGCGCTGGCCGAAGCCGAGGCCGCCGACAAAGAAATCAAACGCGGACACTATCGCGGTCCTTTGCATGGCATCCCGTACGCCGCAAAAGATTTGCTGTCCGTAAGAGGCGTGCCCACGACGTGGGGCGCAAAACCCTACGAAAATCAGGTTTTCGATTACGACGCCACAGTGATCGAACATCTTCGTCGCGTCGGCGCGATTTTGATCGGCAAGGCCGCAATGATCGAACTGGCCGGCGGCATGAATTACCGCTTCGCATCCGCTTCACTGCAAGGCCCTACAAAAAACCCATGGAACACTTCGTGCTGGACCTGCGGATCGTCTTCCGGTTCCGGCGCGATTGTCGCCGCAGGGCTTGCAGGCTTTGCCATCGGTACGGAAACCTGGGGCTCGATTGTATGTCCCGCCGCGTTTTGCGGCGTCAGTGGGCTTCGTCCAACTTACGGACGCGTCAGCCGCTACGGCGCAATGGCCCTTGCCTATTCAATGGATAAGATCGGCCCACTAGCGCGCTCCGCGGAAGATTGCGCCCACATTTTCGCCGCGATCGCCGGCCACGATTTCAAGGACCGCGGGACGCTTGGAATAGACAAGGCCGCGTTTACCTATTCGCCTTCCATGGAGCTATCGGCAAAGCCGCTCCGCGTTGGCTGGCTCACCAACGCGTGGAAGAAACTCGATGTCCACGTGGAAAAGCCGATTCGCGCCGCCGAACTTGTCGTTGGCAAAACTTTTTCCGGGACAAAAAATACCGTGCTTCCGGAGGGCCCCTGGGAAGACGCCGCTAACGTCATCATGGGTATCGAAAGTGCATCATCATTCCGCGATCTGATTCGCTCCGGAAAAGTCGCGCAGCTCGCCGACCCGCTGGGACAAATCAACGGCTACGTGAACGAACAAGTCGGCGGCGCGGATTATGTGCGCGCTTTGCAGATTCGCGAAATCCTGCAGCAGAAAATGACCAACCTCTTTGAGAATTTCGATGTTTTGGTGGCTGCGTCACAGCCGATCGGCGCAACGCCCCTTCAGACCAATCTTGAAACGGATCTTGTTTTTCCGGACCCGCTGGGCGGCATCGGAAACCTTTGCGGACTGCCGGCGCTTTCCGTTCCGTGCGGATTCTCGGACGAAAAACTGCCTGTTGGATTACAGTTTGTCGCAAAAGCCGGCAACGACGCTGCGGCAATTCGCGCGGCGCGGATTTTTCAGCAGCACACGGACTGGCACCGCAGACACCCGAAAGTGAGTTAGCACAATTCTCGATGAATGGTTTTGGCAAGGAGAAAGACACCCCATAGATCGCCATTCCGAGCGGAGTCTGCGGGCCGAGGAATCTCTCTTCGCCATCTGAACCCCTGGCGAAGACGATAAAGTAAGGCAGCGAAGGAAGAAAAAGAAATCGCAGTTATGCGGTGGGAATCGGCAAAATGTCTCGCACCGTGCGAAGAAGAACGGCGCGGCTGAACGGCTTGGTCAAGACTGCGGCCGCTGCGTCGCACTTGGCGGCTTCGCCTGCAGCGTGCTCGCTGTAGCCGGACATGTAGATCACGCGAATGCCGTCGCGCAAGCTGCGCATTTTACGCGCGAGTTCCTGCCCGCTGATTCCAGGCATGACCATATCGGTGATCAGCAAGTCAATGGCTCCAGAGTGTGTTGCGGAAATTTCCAGAGCGGCGTCGCCGTCTGCGGCTTCCAAAACGATGTAGCCGGCGGACTCCAGAAATTCGCGCGCCACTTCGCGAACGTCCTGTTCGTCTTCCGCCAGCAGCACGGTTTCCGTGCCGCGCGCCAGGCTGCTGGGAATGTGCACCACGGGAATGGACGCCGCCGGCTCGTCCACGCGAGGCAGATAAATTTTGAAAGTAGTGCCTCGCCCTAGTTCGCTGTAAACCCAGATAAATCCACCGCTCTGCTTTACCACTCCATAAACAGTGGCAAGACCCAGACCAGTGCCCTTGCCCTGCTCCTTGGTTGTGAAGAACGGCTCAAAAATATGCCCCTGGGTTTCCGCGTCCATTCCGGTCCCGGTATCAGACACTGCGAGCAGCACATATTTCCCCTGCTGCACAATGGGATGCGCCGCGCGATAAAGATTGTCGAGCTCGACGTTTGACGTTTCAATCGTGAAGCGTCCGCCCTTGGGCATCGCGTCGCGCGAATTCACGGCAAGATTCATGATGACTTGTTCCATCTGGCTGGCGTCGGCGCGAATGGTTCCGAGATCGGCGGAGCTACGTACAATTAATTCGATATCTTCGCCGATCAGGCGTGGAATGAGATTGGCCATTTCTGCAACGACGGAATTCAGATTCATGGCGCGAGGCTGAAGAACCTGCATGCGGCTGAAAGCGAGAAGCTGGCGAGTCAAAGCGGTAGCGCGATCCGCGGAGCGTTCAATCTGTTCGACTTTGCGCGTGACTTGATCCGTGGGCGGCAAAACGTTCAAAAGCAATTCGGTGTGGCCCTTGATGACCATCAGCAAATTATTGAAATCGTGGGCAACGCCTCCGGCCAGCCGGCCAATCGCTTCCATTTTTTGCGCCTGGCGAAGTTGTCCTTCGAGCAGAAGGCGTTCGCTGACATCCTGCGCAACGACGAGGCGCACGCTGCGGCCCGCGTATTCGAGTTTGTGGGAGACGACATCCACTTCGAAGCATTTACCGTCTTTTCTTTTGTGCTGCCAATGGCCCTGATGGCGGCCATCCTGTTTCCACTCTTCGACATGAGCAGCAAAGGAATCAGTATCGCCGTCGGGCCGGATATCGCGGACCGACATATGGCGAAATTCGCTCTCAGAGAAACCATAAGCTCTGGTGGCGGCTTCGTTTACCTGAAGAAACTGTAAAGTTTCCGTATCGAAGACCCACATCGGAAGAGGGGTGTGAGAAAAAAGCAAACGAAACATTGCTTCGCTTTTGCGAACAGATTCCTCGGCGCGAACGCGCTCGATGGCCAGGGCGATGTGAGCGCCCGCGGAATCCAGAAATTCCAGATCACGCTGATCGTAAGCGGCTTCATTCTGGTAGTGCTGAACGACGAGCACACCAATGGTGGCGTTTGGAGTTTTGAGCGGAACACCCAACCAGGCCGGCGAAGCCGACCCGACCAGTTCCACTTCGCCTTCCGCGGCTAGCCGATCGAATTCCAATTGCGGGATCAGACAAGACTTACCGGAGCGGAAAATGTAGGCCATGCAAGTGCGAGCAACTTTTTGCGGAGCAGGAGGAGGATCGAACTGATCCACGAAAAAAGGAAAATGAAACATTTCAGTCTGCGGGTCGTGAAGAGCGACGAAGAAATTTTCCGCGTAAACGACTTTTTTGAGCGCTCCGTGAATCTGGTGCAGCAGGTCGTCGAGATTGGAAGTTTCGTTGAGGGCATGGACGACGTTGGAAAGGACCATGCGCTGCGCTTCCATGCGCTGAAACTCGGTGACATCCTGATAGCTGAGCAAGATGCCATGGACGTTGGGATCGTGAAGGCGATTCACAGCGACCACGTCAAACCAGCGCCACTGGCCGGATTTGGAGCGAAGACTGCTGCGGCATGATGCAGTGGCTCCATCGCGCGCCACGATGGAAGCGAATTTCTCACTAATAGATCGAGCTTCGGCGGAAGGGTGCAGCCAGGTGAGCGGCTTGCCGACTAAATCCCCAGGGGAGTATCCGAGCACGCGCGCAAAACTGTCATTCACAAAAACAAAATCGCCCCGCGCGGACACGATGGCGAGCAATTCCCGCGTTATGCCCAGTAGAGCGTTGGCTTGCTCTTGGGAAATATCCGATAGGCGATCGGGCATCAGGCTATTCGACATAATCCTAAAAACATCAAAGAAAGTCTTCGGGAGCATCCGCTGCGAGCTGCTCCCGAAGACGGCGTGCAAATTCCTGGAAGTGATCTTGCCCGAACCGAACCGTGCCTAACTACCTAGCTGCAATAGAGGCAGAACGGATTCAGGATAAACGATTTAGCGTGCTTAAACTACTGCGGAATAAAGGTTTGTAGCGAAATTATGACTGTACGTCTGGACAGTACTTCCGTTTGTACGGCAGAGAACGCGTGCTAACCTCAAGGCGCTACGGCACGATTTGGTAAGAAGCGAATTCCGGCATAAGGTGGGGGATTTTCGAGGGGGGTACGAATTCCATGCACGATATCTGGAAAGACATGTTCGTTATGGGTTTGCCGATTCTGGAAAAGATCCTGCGGCCGATCGTCGTGTACATATTCCTGATTGTAGGATTACGGCTTTCCGGAAAGCGCGAACTGGTACAACTGAATCCGTTCGATCTGGTGGTGCTGTTGACGCTGTCGAACACGGTGCAGAATGCGATCATCGGCGACGACAACAGCGTAACGGGCGGAATTATCGGCGCGACTTCGCTGCTGGTGGTCAATTATCTGGTGGTGCGTTTTCTTTATAAGCATCGCGGGCTGGATCAATTGATTGAAGGCCGGGCGGACGTGCTGATCGAGGACGGAAAAATCAAAACGTACAATCTTAAGCGAGAATTGATTACTGTGAAGCAATTGGAAGCGCAGGCGCGTAAGCAGGGATTCGACTCACTCAGTGAGGTGCAGCAATGCGTGCTGGAATCGGGCGGAACGATTACGTTTATCGGAAAGAAGCCGGGAACGGATGAGGCGCGCCATCTTGCGCTGATGACGCGTATGGACCAGTTGATGGCGGAGATGGCTAAGTTGCGCGGGCAGCAACCACCGTTGAAGGCTTGAGGTGGATGTTTTGTGTAAGGCGGGGCGGGACCGCAGCTATTGAGCGAAAGCATATTTTTACGCCGAGATGCTTCAGCGATCCTTATCGGATCGTTTCGGGATGACAACTCTTGCGTTTGGCGAATACCTACAACACGTTGTGGACGTAGTCAAAAAGCGACAGCTGGGCTGCCGCACTCCACACCGGGAAAAGAAAGGGATTCCCGGTGAAGACTGGGATGCAAGAGACGCAAAACCCGCCGCTACATGAAGAGCCTGGGCGGTTCAGTTAGAAACTGCCCCTTAGCGATGCAGGAATCCGCTCAGGGAGGCGACGATGCCGATAGCGCCGATGAGCATGGCGGCGTACCAGAAGAATTTTTTGTCGGTGAGGAGAGTGAGGGAGCAGATGACCAGAGCGATTTCGAGAATGCCTTCGCCAGCGTCGAAGCGGTCGGCTTTGGTTCGCAGAAGGTCACGCTCGTGTTCCGCTTCTTGGGCTTTTTCGCCGATGCTGTCTTTGTCGCCGCCGTAGCGCTCGACTTCCTGCTGATATTTTTCGCGGAGCAACTCGGTTTTTTCCTTATCCGGCGTGCTAATCACGTTCAGCAAATCAACCATGCTTTGCATTTCATGCAGGCGAATATTCTTTGCCTGGTAATAGGCCCATTGGTCGGTGGCTTGAGCTTGCAAAAGCAGTTCTTCGGTGTGTGCGCGATGGCCGAAAAGCGTGGCTATTGCGACCAACACGGCGAGGATGGACATAGTCAGTGAGACCGGAAGAATCAACGGATTTTCGCCGTGCTCGCCGGGATGGGTGTGGACTTCGAGTTCAGGCATAGCGTGCGTAGCTCCTTAGGATGTGGCGATCTGATGCAGGCTTTGCTGTGCTGCTTTTGTAGCAAATTCGATGTCGGACTCGGCATGGGAGACGGAGACGAAGGACGCTTCGAATTGCGAGGGCGCAAGAAAGACGCCGCGTTCGAGCATGTCGCGGAAATATTGAGTGTAACGTTTGGTGTCTGATTTTTTAGCGTCGGAATAGTTGTTTACGGGATCTTGCGTGAAGAAGAGCGTGGCCAAAGAGCCGATAGCGTTGAGCTGGCCGGCGATTTTTTCGGCGCGAAGTGTTTCGCGAATTGAACTGACCAGCATCGCGGCGAGTTTTTCGATGCGTTCGTACAGGCCGGGGGCGGAGAGTTGATCGAGGGTGGCGATTCCTGCGCGCATGGCCAAGGGATTGCCGGCGAGGGTACCAGCTTGATAGACAGGACCGAGCGGAGCTACGCGGTCCATGATGGTGGCGCTGCCGCCGTAGGCGGCAACCGGTAAACCGCCGCCGATAATTTTCCCCAGGGTAGTGAGGTCGGCTGCGATGCCGAAGAGACTTTGCACAGAGCCGTTTCTCAAGCGGAAGCCGGTGATCACTTCGTCGACGATCAGGAGTGCGCCGTTTTTGCGCGTGAGTTCGCGGAGGCCTTGCAGGAATCCTTGTTGGGGAAGAACCACGCCCATGTTGGCAGCGATGGGTTCGACGATGACGGCGGCGATTTTGTCCTTGTACTCGGTGAAAAGATTTTCTACAGCTGCGAGATCGTTGTACGGAACATTTAACGTAAGTTGCGCCAATGCCTGCGGAACGCCGGGACACTCCGCGATTCCGAGAGTGGCGAGGCCGGAGCCAGCTTGCGACAAAAAGCTGTCAGCATGACCGTGGTAGCAGCCCGCGAATTTTATAACTAGGTCGCGCCCAGTGAAACCGCGAGCAAGACGAAGGGCGCTCATGGTGGCTTCAGTGCCACTGGAAACGAAGCGGATTTTTTCCATAAACGGAATGGCGCGGCGGATGCGCTGCGCGAGTTGGACTTCAAGTTCGGTGGTTACGCCGTAGCTGGTGCCTTTTTGCGCTTGATCGGCGATGGCGGCGGAGACGGCAGGATTGGCGTGACCGAGAAGCATGGCCCCCCAGGAGCAGACGAAATCGAGGAGTTGATTGCCGTCGGCGTCGTAAAGATATTGACCCTCGCCGCGTTCGATGATCAGAGGTTCGCCGCCGACAGAGCGGAAGGCGCGAACGGGAGAGTTGACACCGCCGACGAGAACTGTTTCTGCTTCAGCGAAGATTTCGCGAGAGCGGCGATTGTTGCGGCGTGCGGATGGCTGGGTGGCGGTCATTCTTCGTTTTTTGTTCCTTCGACTATTAGACTTACTGCAGAGTTCAGCAAAAACAATTTAAAGACACGCGCAGGGCTGGGACCGGTTGCCCAGCCGGGGCGCGGCGTGCTGCGCGCCCCTACGAGAATCTTTGCGCACGCGGCCGCGACCGGACACGGTTAACCCTTCAGCCAGCGGGCGGCGTCTTTTGCATGATACGTCAAAATGATGTCGGCACCGGCGCGTTGAATGCCGGTCAAGATTTCGAGTACCACGCGTTTTTCGTCGAGCCAGCCATTTTTTGCGGCGGCTTTCACCATGGAGTATTCGCCGCTGACGTTGTAGGCGGCGACCGGGACAGAGACTTCCTGGCGGACGCGCGTAATGATATCGAGATAGGGCAACGCGGGCTTGACCATGATCATGTCAGCGCCTTCGTCGAGATCGAGCGCAACTTCTTTCAGCGCTTCGCGGGCGTTGGCGGGATCCATCTGGTAGCTGCGGCGATCGCCGAATTGCGGTGCGGAATCGGCGGCTTCGCGGAAAGGGCCGTAAAAGCCGGAACAATATTTTGCGGCGTAGGAGAGAATCGGCAAATCTGCAAATTTATTTTGGTCGAGTTTTTTGCGGATGGCGGCAACGCGGCCATCCATCATGTCGGACGGAGCGACGATGTCTGCGCCCGCGCGAGCATGGGATAAAGATTGCTCTGCGAGAATTTCGACAGTGGCGTCGTTGGCCACTTCACCATTTTCAATGACGCCGCAGTGACCGTGGTCGGTGTATTCGCAGAGGCAAACGTCGGTGATGACGATGAGATTTAATTTCGCTCTGCGGATGGCTTCGATGGCACGCTGCACAACGCCGTCTTTTTGCAGGGAGCTTATGCCGCGCGGATCTTTTGTCTCCGGGAGGCCGAAAAGGATTACGCCAGGAATGCCGAGCGCTTCGACTTCGCGGCAATCTTCGACAATTTTATCGGTGGATTGCTGGAAGACGCCAGGCATGGAGTTTACTTCCTGGCGGACGTTGGTGCCCGGGCAAACAAACATTGGGTCGATAAAACTTGCGACGCTGAGGCGCGTTTCGCGAACCAGGCCGCGAAGAAGCTCGGTTTTTCGCAAGCGACGCGGACGGTGAACGGGAAAACTCATCGTGAATGGACTCCCGAAACAGAAGGAACTTTTGCCTTCGCAAAACGTGTTGTAAGAGCAACGACGATTTCGTTGACGCTTGGATCTTGCGCTTCGAAATCGCAACGCAGACCTGCTTCGAGTAATGCGCCGCGCGTTACCGGGCCGATGGCTCCGACTGCGGTGTCGGTTCGAGGAGATGCGAGTACTCCCGATTTGACCAGGGCAAGAAACGCGTTTACGGCGGAGGGGCTGAAGAAAACAATCGCGTCGACTTCAGAAATCGATTCCCTTTTGTTTTGGTCGACGGAATCGAGAGTGATGGTGCGATAGACGACAACTTCGGTGATGTCGGCGCCAAGGTCGCGAAGTTGGGCGACAAGATCGGCCGCGGCGCGATCGCTGCGCGGGAGGAAGACGCGCTTGCCGCGGAGTTTATCCGCCAATTCGTGGACAAGATCGGCGGCGGTGCCTTTTCCTGTATGGGCGACGACGAAGCCGGCGGCTTCTGTGGCCTCCGCAGTGGATTTCCCTACGGCGGCGACGTGGAGCGATGCTGGGGGGATGCCGCTCACAGAGGAGAGATTCCTCGCTCCGCCCAGAATGACGCCAGTTCTGAGCGTGGTGAAACGGTCCATAACGGCAGCGACGGCGTTTTGGCTGGTGAAGATCAGCCAATCGAAAGTGCTCAGGTTGCGCAGGACGGCGTCGAGCGGCGCTAAATCGTCCGGCGGGGCCATTCGAATCAGCGGGAGCGAAACTATTTCAGCTCCCTTTGCACGCAGAGCTTCGCTTAGCGTAGCGGATTGGGATTCTGAGCGGGTGATGACGACGCGCTTGCCTGCGAGCGGCGATGGAGAATGGTCAGCCACGCTGGCGGTAAACCTCTTCGAGAATTTCGCGTGCACCGGAATCGATGAGGAGTTGTGCGACGCGTTGGCCGAGTTCGCGGGCTTGATCTGGAGGAGAGGTGGCACGTTGGCGGACGTGCTGCGCGCCATCTGGAGAGCAGACGACGGCATCCATGGCGAGTTCACCGCGTTCGAAGCGCGCCCAAGCACCGAGAGGAACCTGGCAGCCGCCTTCGAGAGCGGCAAGTAAAGAGCGCTCCGCGACGATGGACTGGCGAGTTTCGAAATCATCGAGCGGTGCGAGTGCGTCGGCGATTTCGTTGTCCTTAAGGCGCGCCTGAACCCCCAGAGCGCCTTGGCCTACGGCGGGCATGCAAACTTCTGGCGAGAGAACTTCGCTAATGCGATTGCTCCAGCCCAGGCGATCGAGTCCGGCTTTGGCGAGGAGGATGGCATCGTACTCACCGCTTTCGACTTTGCGGAGACGCGTGTCCACGTTGCCGCGGAGTTCGCGCAAGTCGAAATCGGGGCGCGCGTGGCGAATTTGCGCCTGGCGGCGAAGACTGCTGGTACCGATGCGCGCGCCTTGCCGAAGAGTAGAGAGCGTTTCGCCTTTTGCTGAGACGAGGCAATCGCGGGTGTCTTCGCGGCGGCAGATTACGGGAAAACAGAGACGAGACGGAACTTCGGTGGGAATATCTTTGACGCTATGGACGGCAAGATCGATTTCTTCGCTGAGGAGAGCTTCTTCAAGTTCCTTGGTGAAGACGCCTTTGCCGCCAATGCGCGCGAATGAAGCGGTTTGCAATTTGTCTCCGGTGGTTCTGATGATGACGATTTCTGCGTCTACTCCGGTGGTTTCAAGAATTTTTTTGCGGACAAATTCGGCTTGCCATTTGGCGAGCATGCTGCCGCGGGTGCCAATACGGATGGGATTCACGGGTTAATGCCCCCGGTCCAGCAAAAAAAGTTCCCGGATGGCTTCGACCTGTTGAATCTTGCGGCGCAGATCTTTTTCGCCTTGCAGGCGGCGAGCGGGATCGAGAAGCATTTTTTCCAGCAGGTCATCGATCAGGGCTTCGACCTGTTCGCGTTGTTCTGGCGTGAGGCCGTTGACGCGTTCAGCGCGTTCACGAACAAACTCAGCGCGATCGGCTTTCAATTTGTGGCGAAGAGTTTCCACGACGCTGATTAGTTCGACGCTGGCCCGCCAGGTGAGAAATTTCGAAACGTGCTCATCAACGATGAGTTCGGCGCGCGGGACTTCACCTTCGCGGGAAGTGCGATTCTGTTGGACGATCTGCGTGAGGTCGTCGATGTTGTAGAGATAAAAATTGTACAGGCTGGCGGCCGCGGGATCGATGTTGCGGGGCACGCCGAGATCCATGACGAAGAGCGGGCGATTGCCGCGCGCGGCCATGACTTTTTCGAGATGCGCGCGCATTAAGACCGGCTCTTCGCCGGAAACGCTGGAGACGATGACGTCGGGAAGAGTGAGGGCGGATTCCCAATCGTCCCAGGCGATGACTTTGCCGGCAAACTGGCGCGCCAGATTGTCGGCGCGTTCGAGCGAACGATTCATGACCAAGAGACGAGCGATGTTGCGATCGCGCAATTGCGAAATAACTTGTTCGCTGATCATGCCTGCGCCGAGAACCAAAGCGGCGCGTTCGTGCAGTTTGCCGAAGATACGTTCGGCGAGTTTGACACCAGCGGAGGCGACCGACATTGGACGTGTGCCGAGTTCGGTTTCGGAGCGGACGCGCTTGCCGACTTCGAGTGCGCCTTGAAAAAGGCGATTGAGAACGGGACCGGTGGCGCCTTGTTCGTAGGCGATGCGATAAGCTTCGCGGACCTGGCCGAGGATTTCGGCTTCACCGAGCATCATGGAATCGAGGCCGGAAGCGACGCGGAAAAGATGGCGGACTGCGTAGCGGTCATAGTGGTGATAGAGCGAAGGGCTGAGAAGATCGGGCTGCACGGAATGGAAGCTGGAAAGGTAGTTGGAAAGAGCGGCGGCGGATTCGCGGGCGGTTTCAGGAGGGACGCCGTAGACTTCGCTGCGATTGCAGGTGGAGAGAACGAGCGTTTCGTGCAATATGCCGCGGGCGCGAAGTTCTTCAGCGGCTTGGCGTGCCTGATCGTTGGTGAAAGACACCTTCTCGCGCACCTCGACGGGCGCTGAGCGGTGATTCAATCCGACGAGCACAATTTCCATGGCGCTGATTGCGTGCTCCTCTGAACAACTCTTAGAAATAGCGATGCGCGTGCGATAAAAACAGGTTCACTACAGTGAAACTGAAAATCACGATGGCGAAATTAAAAATGCACAGCTGCGAGGCGCGGGCTCCGCGCCAGCTGGGATTGCGGGCCAGCCGCAAGTAAAAAACGTAAGCCGCGAGAACCAGCAAGGTAACGACGTACTTGGGATCGTAATGCCAGACGTTGCCAGTGAGGCGATCGACCCACACGAAGCCGAGGGCGGTGCCGATGGCGATGGAGATTAGGCCGACGAGGACGCTGCTCTGGCTCATGCGATCGAGTAGATCGAGAGATGGGAGGCGCCAGACGACATCGCCGACGCGATGTTGGTGGAGGAGGCGTTGTTCTCCGAGGTAGATTAGGCTGAGGACACAAGAGAGGCCGAACGCGGCGTAGGCCAGGATGCTCAGGGTCACGTGAAACGCGAAGATGACGCCGGTTGCGGGCGGCGCGGCGAGGCGGTCTGGGGGCGAGAGCTGCGCAAAGAGGAAAAATGCCAGAACGAATGGGAGCACGAACGCGCCGACGGAGCGCTGCCGATGGAAAAGTTCGAGGCTGAGGTAGGTGAGCGCGAGAAGCCAGCCGAACAGCGACATCGAGCCGGAAAGATCGTGGTAGGGGACAGTGTGGAGGCCGCGCGCGCGTTCAAGCAGCGCAAAATAGTGGGCTAGGAGACCGCCGGCCAGGAGTAGTGAGCCTAGACGGCCGGACCAATCGAGGCCGGCGACAAGGTAGCCGATATAGGCGGCGAAGCTGCCCAGGTAGGCCGCAAGCGTAAGTAAGAAAAAGAGATGATTCATTGGCACTGGCGCATGCGCGGCCGGTGAAGCTTTTGTTCACCCGCTTACCGCGAACCCCTGTTCTGAGTATAGCCTAGCCACCGTGCCGCGGCACTGCGAGCCGGTCATGGGCATCGGAGAGCGTAATTTGTTATCCTCAACGGTGAACAACGTTATGTCCACCCCCTCTGTCTCGGTAAACCGCAAAGAACTGTTCCTGCGCGCGTGTCGCGGCGAGGCGCTGCCGCGCGTTCCAGTTTGGATGATGAGGCAGGCGGGGCGTTATTTGCCGGAGTATCGCGAGCTGCGAGCGAAGCATGCTTTTTTGGAAGTTTGCAAGACGCCGGATTTGGCGGTCGAGGTCTCGCTGCAGCCGTTTCGGCGGCTGGGCGTCGACGCGATTATTGTGTTTTCAGACATTTTGATTCCGGCGGAGGCAATGGGGCTGCCGCTGGAACTTGGCGATGCTGGGCCGAACTTGCCGGAGCCGGTGCGGTCGCTCGAAGCGGTTCGGAAATTGCGGCAATTCGATCCGGAAACGGAAACGGGATTTTTGATGGAAGCGATCCGGCGGATTGTACGAACCTCTGGATCGGATGTGCCGGTGTTGGGATTTGCGGCGGCGCCGTGGACGCTGGCTTGCTACATGGTTGAAGGCAGAACGAAGGAAGGCTTCGCGAAGGTGAAGGAATTCTTGTATGCGGAGCCGGCAACATTTCGCGAATTGTTGAGCCGGATTGCGCAGGCGACAATTGGTTACTTGAAAGCGCAAATTGCGGCGGGAGCAGCGGCGCTGCAATTGTTTGACACGTGGTGCGGTGAGCTGGCGCTGCCGGAATACCGCGCCTTCGCGTTGCCGGCGGTGCAGGAAGTGATTTCGGCGGTGCGTGGAACAGTGCCGTTGATTTACTACACGAAGGCTTCGCATCATTTATTGTCCGCAGTGGCGGAGTCGGGCGCTGACGTGCTGAGCTGCGACTGGCGCGTGAATTTGGCGGAATTACGGACAACGGTCGGACCAAAGATTGCGCTGCAGGGAAATCTGGATCCGGCGGTTTTGTTTGCGCCGGCAGAACATATTAGAGAGACGACGCGCGGGATTCTGGGGCAGCTTGGCGGAGTGGGACACATTTTGAATTTGGGACACGGGATTTTGCCGGGAACTCCAGTAGAGAATGCGCACATGTTTATCACTACCGGACAACGATTTTCGTTTGTGGAGAACTTGGCGGCGAAATAGTTGAGTCAGTTTTATCGAAATATGATTCGGCAACCTACACTCGAGCAGATGCGAGAAGAACTTCGCGTAAGCGAAGGGTTTCTGGCTCGATATAACCGGCCCGGGCCACGCTATACGAGCTATCCGACGGCGCCCGTGTGGAACGACGCGTTTGGGCCGGCAGATTTGCAAGCGGTGCATGCGGAAGCGGATGCGGCGAAGACACCCGTTTCGCTGTATATGCACTTGCCGTTCTGCGAGAGCCTGTGTTTATTCTGTGCGTGCAACGTAATCATTCAAAAAGACAAGCGGGTTTCAATTCCCTACTTCGACGTTTTGAAAAAGGAAATTGCACGAGTCGGAGAGGCGGTTTCGCGCGAGCGGGAAGTGGTGCAGTTCCACTGGGGAGGCGGGACGCCGACCTATTCGACGCCGGCACAGCTGGAAGATTTGTTCGGCTACACAAGAGACCGATTCACATTTTCGCCTGACGCGGAAATTGGTATTGAAGTCGATCCGCGCGTGACATCGCGGGAGCATCTGGAAACGCTGCGGCGGCTCGGCTTCAACCGTTTAAGCATGGGCATTCAGGATTTTCATGAGCCGGTACAGCGCGCGATAAACCGGATTCAGCCCTATGAAATGACGCGCGATCTGATTCAGACCGCGCGTGGGCTGGGCTTCGACAGTATCAACGTGGATTTAATTTACGGACTTCCCTACCAGACGGCGGAGACCTTTGCACATACGGTCGATCAAATCATCGGGCTTGCGCCGGATCGCATTGCTCTGTTCAGTTATGCGCATGTTCCGTGGCTAAAAAAACAGCAGGGCTCTTTCGCAGCGCACTTGCCGGAAGGCATGCAGAAGTTTGCGATCTTTCGTACGGGATTGCTGAAATTTGTCGAGGCGGGCTATCTCTATATCGGCATGGATCACTTCGCAAAGCCCGGCGACGAACTCGCGACTGCCCAGGCCAAACGCACGCTACATCGAAATTTTCAGGGCTATACGACGAAGGCCGGCGCCGATCTTTACGGGATGGGTGTCACGGCGATCAGCGGATTTCGCGACGCGTACGCGCAGAATTTTCGTGAGCTTGCGGTCTGGGAGAAGGCAGTTGGCGAGCGCGGAATCGCAACCATGCGTGGTTATCATCTTTCCGCTGAAGACCGGCTGCGGCGTGAAGTGATTAGCCGGTTGCTGTGCCACACCGTGATTCCTAAGCGCGAAATCAGCGAGGCATTTGCAATCGATTTCGATGAACACTTTGTCGCAGAGTTGCAGCGGCTGGAACTTCCTCGCGAAGATGGCTTGCTGACGATCGATCGCGACGAGATTCGCGCTACCTGGCTCGGCCGCATTTTCATTCGCAACCTGGCGATGCTCTTCGATCCCTATCTCGAGCAGCAGCAACTGAATGCCAAGCCGCTTTTCTCGAAAACGCTCTAAGCCGTGGCAGCCGCTCCGCTTATAGTAGTCATTGGCGCAGGAATTTCCGGATTGACGTGCGCGTACGCTCTGAAGAAGTCAGGGCAGAATGTCCTGGTGCTGGAGGCGTCAGCACGGCCTGGCGGATATATCGACACCGTTGAAGAAAACGGATTCCTCTTCGAACTGGGCCCGCAGAGCTTTTCGGGTACCGAACCGCTGTTCAAGCTTTGTAACGAATTGGGCATATTAGATCAGCTCGCGGAGGCTCCTCACGGCGCGCCGCGCTACATTGTGATTGACGCCAAGTTTGTCCCTGTTCCGTTGTCGCCTAGCGCGTTTTTTGCCTCTTCCCTTCTCAGTTGGAAAACCAAATTTTCCATCATCGCTGATGTTTTTCGGACATCCGCGCCTCCGGACAAGGACGAATCCGTGGCCACTTTCGTCAGGGCAAAATTCACGCCGGAACTGCTGGACCGTTTAGTAGGCCCGTTCGTCTCCGGCATTTACGCCGGCGATCCGGAAAAGCTTAGCCTGCGCGCAGCCTTCCCAAAAATCTATGAAGCCGAGAAAATCAGCGGAAGTATTATTCGGGGGAGCATCCGCGTGGCCAGAAGTAAAACGGTAACTCAGCAAACTCGCAGACCAGGTCTTTACTCGTTTCAAAAAGGCAACGCCACGCTGACTCGGTCCCTCGCGGATTTTCTGGGAACTGCGATCCGTTACAACGCCAACGTCGAGCAGGAAATCCGGCGCGAAGGCGATACTTTCGTCTTGACGATCGAAGGCAAGAACGGCTCAGAAGAAATTCGTGCGGAAAAGCTGGTACTGGCAACGCCCACAGGAGTCAATGCCGATCTGCTGCGATTCATCGCACCGGCGGCCACATTTCCGTCGTTCGATATCGAATATGCGCCTATCGCCGTGGTTTCGCACGGCTACCATCGAGATCAAGTGGGAACAGGTTTGCGCGGATTCGGCTTCCTCGTTCCGAGCAGCGAGAAAATGCGAACTCTGGGCACAGTGTGGAACTCCAGCCTTTTCGCCGGGCGAACCCCGGCGAATCACGTATTAATGACCAGTTTCATCGGCGGCGCATGTAAGTCCAACCGCGAAAGGCTCTCTGAAGCAGAAAGCGCGGAAATTGTTCGGCGTGAGGTAGGAGATTTACTTCGAATCTCGGGCAGCCCGGTAATCGAGCGGGTCACGGACTACGGATCGGCTATTCCGCAATATAACACCGGTCACATCCAGCGACTGCAGACGATCCGCGAAGCTACCGCCAAAGTTCCCGGACTGTGGTTGACTGGCAACTATTGGAAAGGCCCGTCGATCGGGACCTGTATCGAGCACGCACTGGCGGTTGCCGAAGAGGTTCGAATTAGTTAGAAACATTGGCCGTTGGAGAAGAGACATGCTGCTGGGGCGATTGATGCGGACGGTGCGCGCTGAAGCGGCGGCCAGAACGGCACAGGTTCCCACCCCAACAAGAGCCGTGATTCCGTTCTGGATGTGGAGCGCGGTTGCTGCGGCGTTGCTCTTCGCATTTTACAACGCGTACGAAGCGCGAGTAACGAAGACTACAATTCAGCAGACGCAGGCGGCTCTGGAGAAACAGATTCAGCTACAACGGGAATCAGCGCGGGAGATGGCTCTTGCGCGGCGCGAAGCTATTATTTTGACCGATCCCAAATCATTGAAGATTGCGATGCCTGCGGAGAATAAAGACTTGCCGCCATTGCAGGCGACATGGAATCCAGAATTTGGTCTGCTGGTTTCCGGGCAGAGGTTGGCATCGCCGGAGGGCAATCGCACATTGCAATTGTGGCTGATCCCGAAGGCGGCCGGGGCGAAGCCCGTTCCGTCGTTGGCGTTGCGACCGGGTCCGGATGGAAAATTTGATTTGCTGGTTGCGAATCCGCCGGATTCGCCAGGCGCTACCAAGGCCTTGGCGATTAGCGAAGAGCCCGATGGCGGGAGCCCGCGGCCTACGACCACGCCGATTTGGGTGGGTGCAGTTGCAGCGAAGTAGTACCAAAAACTGAAATTGAAAAACGAAAAGACAAAGGCGCCCCGCCGCGGACGCCGGCTGCTACAAATCTAGTCCTTTTCCCGGCGCTTTTTGTATCTGAGGGCGAGGCGGGCTTTGCGTCGGGCGCCTGCTTCGCGCCAGCGGCGTTTTTCTTCGGTGGTTTTCAGGATTAGCGGAGCTACGGCGCGGGGCTGGCGCGTGATGGCATCGATTGCGACGAATGTCACGTAAGCGGTAGTGGTGTGCTTGCGTTCGCCGGTGAGGGCGTTTTCGGAAAACACTTTTACACCGACCTCCATCGACGTGTGAAAAACGCGGTTCACTTGAGACTTCAGAATGACGAATTCGCCGACGTTGATCGGATTGCGAAAATCGATGTAGTCGACGGAAGCTGTGACCACATAGCTGTTCGAATGGCGGCTGGCCGCCATGGCCGCCGCGATGTCGACTAGATGCATGACGTGGCCGCCGAGCAATTTACCGAGAGGATTGGTGATGGCGGGCAGAACGACTTCCGCCATTTCCGAGCGCGAGGCGCTGATGGGTTTCGGTTTTAATTCGCGATCGCTGGGTGGCGAATTCTTTTTACGGTTCGGCATGCTGCCCTCGGCCGGGTGCGATTTTGGCGTTATGCGCCCAGCCGCTATACTACCTGCTCATGATGGCCGACCAAAAGAAAACGCGGCGGGAGTTGCTGGAAGCGTTCGTTGCGCAAAAGCCGGATGATGCATTTTCACGCTACGGCCTGGCCATGGAATGCGTAAACACAGGCGATACCGGCGCAGCAGAGAGTAATTTTCGAGAGCTGCTTCAGCGCAATGCTGACTACGTTCCTGCTTATCTGATGTTCGCGCAAATGCTGGTGAAGGAGTCGCGGCCTGAGGACGCGCGTGAAATATTGCAGCAAGGAATTTCTGCGGCGTCGACGGCCGGGAACGGCCACGCGCTATCTGAGATGGAAGCGCTGCTCAGCGAACTCTAATCCGGCTCTCGCGCATGCGGTTTTGCCTCCACCTGTGGCTCTGTTATGCTTTTGACTGGAAGTCATCATGTTACCGGTTCGGCTACCGCTATTCCCCCTGAACGTCGTTCTTCTACCCGGCGCCGATATGCCCCTGCACATTTTTGAGCCGCGTTACCGGCAAATGGTGCGCGACTGCCTGGAGGCGAAGTCGCCATTCGGTGTGCTGCTAGCGCTGCCCAACGGAATGGCGGGGACCGGGTGCACGGCGGAGATTCTTGAAGTGACAAGCCGGTACGAGGACGGACGCTGCGACATTTTGACCGTGGGGCGCGAGCCGTTTCGAATTGTCGAACTTTTCTCCGACGAACCGCTGCTGCGCGGCGTCGTTGACTTCTTGGAAGACCGGCCGGTGCCAGTGAACCCGCGGATCTCGCGCGAATTGGTTGAACTTTATGAAACGTGCCATACGCTGATTTTTGATGATTACCCGCGGGACCTCGATGAATCGGCGGAAACGGAGATGTCTTACCGAATCGCGGCGCGGCTTCCCATGGATTTGCTTTGGAAGCAGCGCGTTCTGGAATTGCGCTCGGAAGCCGAAAGGCAGGAGCGCCTGGTCGCGTACCTGCGAGAGTGGGCGCCGCATCTACAAAAGGAAGACGCTTTGCGCGCAAACGCCACAGGCAACGGCCACCCATTGAACTGAGCCGACCGATTTCGCAGCACCTGCATCTAAGTGAGAATTCGCCGCGTTTACAGCGGTGTTTGGGGGCTACATGACTGTTCCTGCATCCGTGCACTCTGCCGGAGGGCGCGCGAGACCCGCGACCTTGGGCGAGTTGCGCCGCATCCCGGATCTTGACGCACCCTTCGCGTCTCGTTCCGTGAAAGACGAAATTCGTGCGAACCTATTGCGCGCAATCGAGCGCGGCGAAACGCTTTTTCCCGGAGTGCATGGCTACGAAGATACGGTGATTCCGCAAATCGTAAATGCGCTGCTATCGCGGCACAATTTTATTTTGTTGGGTTTACGAGGTCAGGCCAAAAGCCGCATTCTGCGCGGAGTTGCCAATCTTCTGGATGCGGAAATTCCCGTGATTGCCGGCTGCGAAATTAACGACGACCCGCTGCGGCCGATTTGCCGCGCGTGCCGAGATCGGATTGCGACCGAGGGTGATCATACGCCCATCGCATGGATGCCACGGGACCTTCGTTACGTGGAAAAGCTCGCGACTCCCGATGTGACCATGGCGGACATTATCGGCGACGTGGATCCGATTCGCGCTGCGCGCGGTGGACGCGATCTGTCTGACGAACTGACCATTCATTATGGATTGTTGCCGCGCGCCAATCGCGGGATCTTTGCCATCAACGAACTGCCGGACCTGGCGGGAAAAATTCAAGTTGGGCTGTTCAATATCATGCAAGAGGGTGACATACAGATTAAGGGCTACCCGCTGCGCCTGCCGCTGGATGTGCTGCTGGTTTTTTCCGCCAACCCCGAAGACTATACGGCACGAGGAAAAATCATTACTCCGCTGAAGGACCGCATCGGTGCGGAAATTCGCACCCATTATCCGTCCACGATCGAAGAAGGCATTTCGATCACCAGGCAGGAGGCGTGGACCGGGCGCGATTCCGGATATCGCGTGGAGGTGCCCGATTACCTGTGCGAACTGGTGGAGGAGCTTGCTTTTCAGGCGCGTGATGACAAGCGCGTGGACAAGCGTTCTGGCGTCAGTCAGCGGCTGCCGATCTCGGTACTGGAAAGTGTAGTGAGCAATGCGGAGCAGCGCGCGGCGCGCACCGGTGAAAAGAATTCCGTCGCGCGGGTTGCGGATATTTATTCCGCGTTACCTTCCGTCACGGGAAAGCTGGAGTTGGAATACGAAGGCGAATTGAAGGGCGCGGATACCATTGCGCGCGAGTTGATTCGTACCGCAATTGGCCGGGTATTTTCGCGGCGATTTGCTGACGTCAATTTTCAGCCGGTCGTGCAGTGGTTCGAACTGGGCGGTGAACTGAAATTTGCCGAGCTGGCTTCAACCTCCGACCGCTATAAGCAGCTGGCAAATATCAAGGATCTGATCGATCACGTGGACCGGCTCGGCGTTAAGGACAAGAAGGACCATGCGCACGCAGCGGCCGCCGCAGAAATGATTCTTGAAGGATTGTGGGCGCATCGCCGCATCGGACGTAGCGAAGAACGCGGCTTTTTTGCGGAAAAGCCCAAGCAGGCCGAGCAGCGGGAGAATCCAAATCGTCCGCCGAGGCGCAGCTATAACTGACAGGCTTTTGTCACCCTGAGCGCAGCGAAGGATCCCAACGTATGGTTCGGCAAAGGCGTAAGATAGAGTTAGAACGACCATGAAATTCACCAAGTTCACGAAATACACGGGCGAACCGGCAGACAGCGTCGATCTTGAAGAACTGGTCAAGCGGCTTGGGGATTTTTTCCTGCGCAGCGGCTTCGAATCGCAATATTACGGCATCTCCGAATTCGATCCGGAGCGCTCGATGGAAGCTTTGCGCGAAGCAATTCTGCGCGCGTTGCAGGAAGGCGATCTGCTTTCTGACGACAGGCTTAGCGAAGAATTACGAAAGCTCCTTAACCGCTCCGACGCTTCGAACAATCAGGAAATTCAGGACCTGCTCGACAAATTGATCGAGCGGCTCTCGAATGAGGGCTTCATCAATCCGCAGCAGCAACCGCAGATTACGCCGCCTAATCAAATTTCCGCACGCGGAGCGGTGGGCGATCCGCTGGAGCGCAAAACGGAAGCGCGATTTGAAATTACGGATAAAACGATCGACTTTCTGGGATTTAAAACCTTACGCGATCTTCTCGGCTCGTTGGGAAGAAGCAGCTTCGGCCGCCACGACACGCGCGACATGGCAACGGGCGTCGAGACTAGCGGGGCTTCGCGCGCCTATGAATTCGGCGACACGCTGAATCTGGACGTCAGCGAGACGTTGTTCAACGCGGTGCGGCGCGACGGCGCGAAGGTGCCCATCGAGATTGGCTACAAGGATTTGATGGTGCATCAATGCGAATATCAATCATCGTGCGCGACTGTGGTGATGCTCGATTGTTCGCACAGCATGATTCTTTACGGCGAGGACCGTTTCACGCCCGCAAAACGCGTGGCCATGGCGCTGTCGCACCTGATTCGAACCCAATTTCCCGGCGATACGCTTCATCTTGTCCTTTTCCATGATAGCGCCGAGGAAGTTCCGCTGAACGAACTGGCGCGCGTTCAAGTCGGCCCTTTCTATACCAACACGCGCGAAGGATTGCGCATGGCACAACGCATTCTGCTTCGTCAACGTAAGGACATGCGGCAAATCATCATGATTACCGATGGCAAGCCGTCGGCACTGACTCTTGAGGACGGCCGCATTTACAAAAACGCCTTCGGACTCGATCCATTCGTAGTCAGCGAAACGCTCGAGGAAGTGAACAAATGCAAGCGGGCGAACATCATGATCAATACCTTCATGCTCGCGACCGACTATTCGCTGGTCAATTTTGTGCAAAAAATTACGCAGATGTGCCGCGGTAAAGCCTACTTCACCACCCCGCAGAACCTCGGGCAATACTTGCTGATGGATTTTATGCAGCGCAAAACCCGTCACATCCACTAACGACCAACAGAAGCAAAGTTCGCAGCATGCGGACCTCCCGGAATAACATTTGGCATTTCGCAGCATCCAATTTGGAGCTGCGTATGCACGTAAGATAAGCTTTCGCCATGTCCATCTACCGCCGGCTTCGCCGCTGGCTCGGAGCAGAAGACGGAATGTCAAAAATCGTTCCCGGGAACGTTGCACCCGGTTTTTCTCTGAAGTCCATCGACGGCAAGGAGTTCGCGCTTGGTTCGGCGTTACAACGCGGCCCGGTGGTGCTCGCATTCTTCAAGGTCTCCTGCCCGGTCTGCAAATTCACGTTCCCTTTTCTCGAACGGGTCTTCAAGCAATATGGCGGCGGCGATATCAGTTTCGTCGCCGTTTCGCAGGACAACGTCAGTGCGTCGCGCGATTTCGCGCGTGAGTTTGGCGTCACCTTTCCAATTTTGATTGACGACGCCGGTTATCCGGTTTCGAACGCCTACAGCCTGACCAGCGTCCCCACCTTTTTTCTGATTAATCCGGACGGCAAGGTGCAGGTGGCAAGCGAAGGCTTCGGCAAAGCGGAAATGGAAGCGATCGCGGATGCCCTTGCCGACCGCAGGAACATTACGCGCTCGCGGGTATTTCGAACCGACGAATCCATCCCCGCATACAAACCCGGCTGAGGATCCAAAAACTAGGTCCGGTTCGGACCTCCTGTGCAACCGGCGGAATCGCGACTGTAACGCAGTTTCGCAGCGTCGCGGGTAACTGCTACTCTGGCGTTTCTGTCCACTTCGCTTTGTGTTTTTCCGGCTTCTTCCGTTTATCTTCGACCACTCGCGTCGAGCCCGGCTTCGCCGCGGCGTTTCTTGCCAACCGCCGCGCTTCCGTTCCTTTGTCGAGCCGCTTTTTCTTCTTTCGCATTCTGTATTCTCCGCTCCCGCCCAATTGGCCTCGATTGGCATCGTACAGCAATCCCCCCAACGAATCGGGCCAGGATTCATCATTTCTTCATGCGGGGCGCTTCCTGCGGGGCGTGTAAACTCTCTCTATGTTGAAAAACTATCGGCTGCGATCGTGGTCACTTGGTAGTGCATTCTTTTTTATCGCATCCATTCAGCTCGCCGCTCAGGACTCCGCTCCTGTGCAGTTGCCGAATGGCCGCCTGCTTGCGCAAGTTCCCGGAAACCCGCGCGAGATCAACAACCTGCCCACAGCTGCAGCGAAATCTCCCGACGGCCGCTTCGCTGTGTTTCTCCACAGTGGATTCGGGGCGTACTCCGACGGCGGCAAACAGTCGCTCTCCGTTCTGAATCTCGAAAGCAACGAGCTTTCGGACTTTCCCGAGAATCGGCTTGGTCGTGATGCCCGGCAGACGTATTTTCTGGGACTCGCGTTTTCGCTCGATGGAAAACATTTGTACGCTTCGATTGCCTCCTACACCGATCCTCTCGGCAAAAAGGAAGGCAGTACCGGCAATGGCATAGCGGTGTATGGCTTCGCGGACGGAAAAATCACGCCGGAAAGATTTCTGAAAATTCCGCCGCGTATTTCCCTGCGGCCGGGCAAAGAGCGCCGCGAACAATTTAAGAATGTCACCTATCCCGCGGGGCTGAGCGTGGGAAAAGCTGGCGGCGAAGAAAGAATTCTCGTGGCATGCAACAGCTCCGACGAAGCGGTGCTTCTTAAACCTTCCGACGGAACAATTATTTACCGCTTCGATCTCTCGACTTTCAAGCACATCCCGGCTTCCCTGCCCTACACCACGGTAATCACGAATGATGGCAAACGGGGCTTTGTCTCTTTGTGGAATGCTTCTATGGTGGCGGAACTCGACCTGGCGCGCGGAAAAGTTGTGCGTAAGATCGAACTCGGGAAGCCGAGCACTCCTCTCGCCGGCGGATCGCACCCGACTGCGCTGTTGCTCAACCGCGATAATTCGGTGTTGTTCGTCGCGCTGACCAATCGCGATCAAATCGTGGCTGTAGATCCGCGCGGAGGAAAAACACTTTATGCCTTGTCCACTAAGCCCGCAGGCCAGTCTTACGGCGGCAGCGATCCGCAATCGCTGGCGCTTTCGCCCGACGAAAAAACTCTTTTCTCGGCGAATGCAATTTCCGATTCCGTCTCCGTGTTCGATCTCGGCGCACAGCAAGCCTCGGGTTTTATTCCCACCGAGTGGTACCCGACCGTGGTAGTGGCCACTTTCCAAGATTTACTGATCGCCAGCGCCAAAGGACGGGGCGCCGGGCCGAACAACAAATCAACCGGGGCCTTCAGCGATGGTCATCCCGAATATCCCTACGTTCTCGGATTAATTCGCGGCTCGCTGGCGCGTTTGCCGCTGGCGGAAATCTCAACAAATTTGCCCGCCTATACCAGGGAAGCTACAGAGCGCAATACACAGCGCGGGAACACGGATCATGTCCCGTTCGCTTCCGGCGAAAACAAAATCCGTCACGTGATTTACATCATCAAGGAAAACCGCACGTTTGATCAGGTTTTTGGCGATCTCGGCGTCGGCAACGGCGACCCGTCCCTCACCATGTACGGAGCGGACATCACGCCGAACCAGCATGCGCTCGCGAAACAATTCGGCGTGCTCGATAATTTTTATGACAGCGGAGATGTCTCCGGCGACGGCCACGTGTGGTCCACGTCGGCATCCGTTTCCGACTACATCGCGAAGACCATTCCGATCGCATATCGCAGCCGCGAACATACTTACGATTCGGAAGGCGAATTCCTGGAAGGCATATCGGTAGAGGACGAATTGCCTGATGCCGCGGAGCCGACTGGCGGCTACCTTTGGAAGAATTTCGCCACGCACGGGGTCACGTATCGCCACTATGGAGAATTCATCGTGTCGCAGTGGTGCAACGCGAAGAGCGAGGAAGGCATGTCGGCGTCGGGACCGCCGAAAATAGCGGGCGTGCGGTGCAAGCGCGCAGTCATCAAGAAAAGCGAGCCGCTCGAGAAGAATGTCGGCGAACCGCGCGGCGGCCCGAGCCCCTATCCGTGGGCTATTCCGGTGCTGGCGAAAAACGTCGCGGCGGAATCGGAACTGCGCGGTCATTTCGATCCGTTATTTCCGGATTTTGAAGTTGCCTATCCGGACCAGCTTCGCGTCGATGAATTCTTAAATGAATTCGGCAAATTTGTCGAATCGCGGAAATCCGGCAAGGATGAAATGCCACAATTTACTCTTCTGCGGCTGCCGGATGACCACACCGCGGGCCTGACCAAGGGAAAACCAACCCCGTCGGCTTCCGTCGCGGACAATGACCTAGCGGTTGGACGAGCGGTAGACGCGGTTTCGCACAGCCCTTACTGGGACGATACGGCGTTTTTGATTCTGGAAGATGACGCGCAGGATGGCCCGGACCACGTGGACGCGCATCGCAGCATCGCGCTGGTAATCAGCAAATATTCGCCCGCTGCGAAGCCCAGCGGCGAAGGTGGCGGGGCGTTTGTGGACCACAATTTTTATACGACCATCAACGTGGTGCGAACGATTGAAGCATTGCTCGGCGTGCCACCAATGAATTCCAACGATGCGCGCGCGGCGCTAATGGCTCCATTGTTTACCGGAGACGGAACGCAACCACCATTTTCAGCGGATTACCGCAATCGCGACAATGGTCTTATCTACTCTATGAATGAAAAGGAATGGAAAGCCGGCAAGAATATGGACTTTAGTCACGCCGACGCGGTGGATTCCGCTGTGCTGAACCAGATCCTGTGGCAGGACCGCATGGGCGCAATGCCTATGCCCGCGCCTCGGCACAGTGTTTTTGCAATTTCGCCGGAAACAAAATCCGGGCGTAAGGCAAAAGAAAAAGATTTGGACTGAAGCGGGAGTTGCCAACTCTAGAAACTGAAACTGATTTGCAAGTCCAGGCGGCGGTTGGAGGCCTGATTGCCAAAGGGACCGCCGGCAAGAGAATTGGCTTGGCCAAAAATCCGCGAACTGATCACCCCGACCGGCGTTCCTTCGTTGACGTTGTTGAAAAGATTACGCGCGGAAATTCCAAACGTAAGGCTGTAACGCTGGCCGGAGGAATCGCCACCTCCAAACATACCCCCGCCGCCTCGACTGCCTCTGCCACCGCCGCCCGGGCCACCTGGTCCGCGGCCGAATGTGCCGCCAGACATCGCCCCGCCAGCATTGTTGGCGGCGGCGCTGCCTGCTTTCTTCCCGAATCCAAGGGTCTTGCTGAGGCGAACGTTCAGCGAAAAACGCGGCGGACCTAGTCCGCAATCGATGGGAATTTCCGGCGATCCGGCAGCGGTTTGACAATGAAAACCGATGTTGCCAGGAATCGTGCCGTTCGCGCGTGCATTCGCTACTGCGGCCTGGAATTGTGCATAGGTAGGGCGATCGGTGAAAAGCGAGTCATTGTTGGAGTCCGCGCCGGAGGTGATGTTGAAAGGAACGCCGGAACTTGCAACTAGAAACGGACTGACGCGAAACCGGTACGGAAGAGCGATCGAACCACCAAAAAAAAGACGCTGGCGTATATCGAAAATGGCGCGGCCGTAATCGAGGGCCAGATCGAACTGATTAGACGGAAAGCCGATCACAGCCTGATTCGAAAAACCACCCGCCACGCCGGTGATGTCGCTATTCGCATAATTAATAGTGTAGTAACCAAAGAGCGAAAGCCGGGCGCCGGCGCGTACAGTGCCGTTAATGATGAACTGATTTTGCTTGAAGTCGCCTCCGGAATCGTACTGATAAATGTTCGTGTCGCCACCAAGAGGGCGATCCGCGAGATCAAAACCAGGCGGCAACGGTGCGTTGATATTGCGCAGAAGCAAAGCGTGCACACCGCGGGAATTGAGGTAGGTGAAAGCAACATTCGCGATTTTGCCAAGCTGTTTTTCGAGAGTAACACCAGACTGAATGGTGTACGGATTTTTTAGATTGGGATCAACCTGATAAACGGTGGGAGAAGTTTGCGCCGCGGCGAGCTGCGCCGGTGTCGGCAGATTCGGAAAGAAATCGGGGTTGGTGACGACAAAACTCTGTTGTGTGATGCCATTCAGCAGCTGCGCCTGCTCCAGATATTGTTGTTTGAAGCGATCATAAAAAACACCAAATCCGGCGCGCAGTACGGCCTTGGGCGAGCCTTGTTTGGTTTTTCCGAGTCCCCACGCAATCCCGAGGCGCGGCGCCAGGCCACCTTTGTCATTCAACTGGTTCTGCCGCTCGTAGCGAAGACCATAATTGACGGTGATGTTTGGGCGCAGACGCCATTCATCCTGCGCGTAGAAACCCAGGTCAGCGTAATTATTTTGCGCCAGAGAATTTCCCATGGTGACTGTGAACTTGCTGGCGCCGCCGCAGATCGGGCCGGTGGCCGACGTACCCCTGCAATCAGCACGAATCTGGGCGGGAGTAAAGCTAGCCTGCAGGTCCTGCTGAGTGATTTGATAATTCGTGAGTGAATCGAAAGTGAACGCCCCATTGAACCCGGTCAACTTATCCGTCGCATCGGCATCGATGCGCGCGCGAACGCCAAACTTGATGAAGTGCTGGTTGACCGCGATCGAAGTGTAATTCTGAATTTCGTATCCGTTGGTGGTCTGCAGAAGGTTTCCCTGATTATTTCCGCCGCCGGTGAAAGCACCGCCGACGTTTATCGTGGGAGTGGTGTTGAGAACAGTCTCGGTGCTGCTGGAGCGAACGTATTGAAAGCGAGTTTCGTTGATGGTGCGTTCGTTAAGCGTTTTCGTGTCGCTGATTTGAAGGGTGTGTTCGGTGTTGAGATCATTGAAGCCCTGCGTAGGCAGGCTAAATTGACTGACGCCGTTGTTGATTTCATTTTCGCGGAAATATTGATAGCGCGCAGTGAGTATATTGCTGGAAGAGAGCTGATAGTCGATGCGAGGGGTCAAATTGGTTCGGGTTCGCGGATTGGGAACAGCATCAGCGAACTGAATGGGGTTAAAGTTTGCGTCGAGCGCAGGAGTGTTGACGACGGAAATTTCGTCGAGATTGCGGCGGTCAAGATTGAAAAAGAAGGAAGCCTTTTTGCTGATGGGGCCTCCGATATTACCGCTATAAAGAACGGAATGGTATCCGGGCTGGGCAACGGCGCCTTCGAATGGATTTCTGGAGTTAAAGGCGGAATCGTTGCCGTTGATCAGCAATTGGCCGTGGAATTTATCAGTGCCGGGCTTGGTGAGAATTTCAATGCGGCCGTAACCTAGTTTGTCGTATTCAGCCGAAAAAGGATTCTGGTTAATGCGAATTTCGCGGATAGAAGATTTCGGAGGAAGCTGCCCGGCGGTAAAACCGTCGATGTAGATCTGGCCACCGTTTGGTCCCGCTGACGGACCTGCAAGAGCTGTCAGTTCGTCCTGCAATTCGTCGGGATCGTCCGATAAAGCTTCGAGATCCTTGCCCTTCAAAGTGAGCGAGTTGGCGTTGCTGCCGCCGCTGGTGTCGAGTTGCGTGGTGGAATCCGAGACCACGACTTTTTCTCTTTGCTCTTCGATCGCGAGATGGACGCTGAGAACAATAGGCGAACCCGCAACAACTGCGACGTCCGCCACTGAAAACTGCGCAAAGCCTGGAGCGAAGACCTGCACTGTGTATTTTCCGGGAGCAAGCGGCTTCACTTCAAAAATTCCATCGCGATTCGTGGTGGCGGTAACGGAAGCGCCTTCAGCGGGAAGAACGGCCACTGTTGCGCCAACCACGGCGGCCCCGGAAGGATCGGTGACTTGACCGCGCAGACCGCCGACCGGCGCTTGTGCGTAGACGCGGCCGAGGAAGATCAGCAAGGACGCGAATAAAAACACAAATTTTATCGGGCCGAGCCTGAACTTCAAATTCATTCGATCTCCTCAAAAAATTCACCAGCCGGAACTTTCAATTGCCGGAAGGCTCCCCGCCGCCCAGACTCCACGGCGAAAGGATCATGTCCTGGGCACCCTTCGTCGTGGAGCGGAGAATCGGTTCGACGCCTCCGAGAAGGGTAATGACGGTGAGCGGATCGGCACCGTTACCTTGCGTCGTAACCACCATCACAGCTTCGCCTTTTTGTAATTCAGCCAGAGTCGCGGCCGGCATGCGGGCAATCACTTGTTGAAAATCGCCGCCCGCGCCGCGCGGTGACTGCGAAAGACCGGTTGCTGCGCCCGGCTGAGAAGACGGAGTGGGTTGTGGAGGCGCGCTGGTTTGCGCTGACGTCTGCTGCTGAGACTGCCGAGCGCCTGCGGACTGATTCTTCAGGCGCGCCGCGAGCGCTTCAGCGAACTGCGGCGGCAGCTTGCGCATTTGAGATTCCGCAGTAATTTTCAATGTGACGGAGGTCTTCGACGCCAGGTCCTGCACGACCAAAGTATTGTTCGCGGTGTCGCTGCTCGTTATCATGCCAGCAATGTTGCGAAAAGTACCGGAAACAATTTCAGCGGCATTGAAGTCGGCTCCGCCCTCACTGCGCGTGCCCTTGACACGGAGTTGATCGCCGGGTTGGATTTCTGTAAGAGGAGCAATTTTTGCGGCGTCAAAGCGCGTGGAATCGGACGCGTAACGGCGAAAAACGGTGTCCTTGGTGAAGTGCACAACGACCTCTCCGTTTGTGGCCATCGCGTTCGTGCTAATGGAAATGGTTGAGACCGACGGGTCGACCGACTTGACCAATCCACCAACTCCGCGCTGCCATTCGGCGCGATCTTTCGATTGCTTTTCGGCGAGCGCGGCTTTTTTTACTGCGATCAGCGAAGCGGCCCGGATGGTTTTTCCATCGTCCGCGAGAATGCCACGCACCAGAACGCGATCGCCGGGCTGCAGTTCCGCAAAAGAAAAAGGTGTCGCTTCGTTGAGGTTTGTTTTGCCCGGTTCGATTTGCAGCAGTTTGGTGGCATCTTCAACAATAACACTCGATGGCAAGCCGCTGTCGGAAATGACAGTAAGGGATTTGCCGGAGATATCCTGAACCGTGCCGACTACTCGAGCCACACCCGGGGTGGCCTGCCCAGCGCTGGCTATCTGGCTGGCGGTGGGAAATAACAACAATACCAGGGCCCAGCACATAAACGGTACACGACTCTTCCACAAATGCATTGCAATCCTGCTGTTACAGCAGATTTTCACTGCGGAGGAGCCCACGGTCCTCACTCCGCGCACACCAGCGCCGCCGCCTCGGGAATAGGACGTCTGCGGCGAGAAAATTGGTACAGCCACGACCCTGGCAAGAAGGCCGACCCTGTTAGTTCTGACAGTTATTGTGGCTAACGCTGGCGTCTAGTCTCCGTGATCCATATAATCTCGAATAGAGACATCGTAACAATTTGGCAGTCAAACGACGACAGAAATAGCGTGGGGTACGGGATGGGTAAGCCGCGAGTACTTCTGGCCGACGACCACACTTTAGTCGCTGAAGCATTCAGCAGATTGCTGGAGCCGCAATTCGAAGTTGTCGGCACGGCATCCGACGGACGCGCATTGCTGGAAAAAGCAGTGCAACTTAAACCTGACGTAATTTTACTCGACCTGAGCAAAATCGCAGCGGATGTTTTGCGGAGATGGGCGTCGGGATTTCTCTTAAAAAAATCGGCGAGCGCGGAGCTGGTGAAAGCCATTCAACAAGTCTTGAAAGACAAGACCTTCGTCACTTCGCACATGACGCAAAACTTGCTGGACAGATTCGTACGGGATGCGGACTCACAGAAGAGCAAGTCGCTGACACCGCGGCAGCGAGAAGTGCTGCAACTGCTGGCCGAAGGGCGCACGATGAAAGAAGCAGCAGACGTTTTGCAGGTGACGGCGCGGACGGTGGCATTTCATAAATACAAGATCATGGAAGAATTCGAGTTGAAAACTAATTCCGACTTGTTGAGGTTTGCGATTAGAGAAAGAATTATAAGTTGAGCGGCCGGAGAGATAAGCGATAACGGCACCACTCTGACGGCCTAGACAAGGTTATTTTTGCGAAGGCACAAGCGGTAGACTTCGTGCCGCAAAGAAACAGCAACAGAATGCGGCCAACTTGCCCAAGGCCGCCGCCGAGTGAAAGTCTGTCGGGTGAAGGTGGCGAATGATTCGATCGATCCCTCACAAGCTCACACCGTGGTCACGTCCATTTCAGCTGTTCGCGCGGCTGGATTGGTTTGCGCTGTACGTGGCGACAGCCGCGGTGTTGTTTTTTGCGTTGTACCCATTGCTGTTTGTCGAACCGGCAT
>WNFR01000702.1_pt1 | contig 54585 bp, 64 predicted proteins | sample 5400221 | NCBI WGS metagenome assembly WNFR01 (sample SAMN13153357, study PRJNA577476) | soil metagenome | isolation source: 40 cm soil under Madrone tree | place: USA:California | collected 2016-06-14
ACAGTGGAGGGTGATGAAAGATCACACGCCACGCTACCTCGTGATCTTTTTTGCCGTCTTTGCCACAGGAGCGTGGCTTATCGGGCTACCCCCCGCTCGCGCCGACTCGCAAAGAGATAGCGACGAGCTCCGGCGGATTCGCGTCGCGCTTGAGTCGATCGCCGAGTCTCAGAAGAGGTGTGCGCGATGAGTACACCTCGCAAGCCCTCCGGGCCCCGGGGTCCCCGCAAAGCACCGCCCGTCCCCAAGTCCATGTGGGATCTCTCGCCGGCCGAAAAAGGAGGTGTCGAACCTCCTGGGCTTATCGCCCGGGATGACTTTCTCCCCGAAACGCCCGAAGAGGACGAGCCCCCGTCGACGTTCGCCGACCTCGACGGCATCTCGGCGCAGGCCGCTAAGTTCGGCCCCGGCCCGCTCGGGTTCCTTCTTTGGATGGACTCTCGTTTTACCGCGCAAGGGCAGCCCGCCCTATCCCCATGGTGGCGCGATCAGCTCTCGCGGTACTTCGAATCTGAGAAGATTTGGGCCTTATTCCTCGTCGGGCGCGGCGGGGGTAAGTCGACGACCTTGGTACGCCTCGCGGTGCTCTACGTGCTATTCGGGGGACTCTTCGCCGAGCGTAAGGTGCCGCCCGGCCAGTGCTGGATCTGGCCGTTCATTTCGGCGAACACGACCGATGCCGGTCGCCGTATCAGCGAGGCGCAGGCGCTCTTACGCGCGCTCGGACTCGACACGAAACCGAAGGGCGCGCAGTATTCACGATCGATCGAGCTCGTCGACGTGAAGGGAAACGCCGTTTCTTTCCTCTCCATCGCGGCGACGATTGCGGGCGTGTCGGGGCCCTCGGCACTCGGTGGTACCGTTGACGAAGAGGCGAAACTACGCGACCGAGCGGCGAATGTGAATCCCTCGACCGAGATCCTCGCGTCGATTGCGCAAATGTTCCGCGCGCGGGTCGGCGTGCACGCGATTCGTTGCTCGAGTGCTTGGCGCGAGGCGGGCAGCCACTACGCCGCGATCCTCGAGGGAGATACCGACGCGACATACGTCGCTCGCATCGGCGAGGCGTTTCTAGCGCCGACGCTCGACGGACTCGCAGCCGTCGCTGCGTGGGAGGCGTCACGCGGAAACGCTGAGGCCGCGCAACGCATTCGCGAGCACGCGGCGACGGTTACGGCCTCAAGTCCGAACGTTCCGACATGGGTCGCCAATCCGACGATATCGGCCCTCGCGTCGCGTTTGCAAGTCGAAGCGACGCCCGTCGCCCCCGAGGAAGGGAACACGCCACGGTGGCGGATATGGCTCCGCGAAAATGCATCCGTGCCGATGGCCGGCGGAGAGACGACCGCGGGCCTTTCGGAAAGCGAGCTTCTCGCGTGGGCCGAGGCTAACCGAGCCCTCGCGCGGGGGAAGGGGGCGGCGAGCACATTTCGCGAGGACGGGTTGATTACCATCCCGGGGTATGGACTCGATTTCAAACCGACGGGCGGAAGAGGCGGGGGATATCGGGGATTGTGATCGGCGACTCGATCGGCGCGTTGCGTAATTACGCTACTGCGCAATTATATTACTACGTGGCCGGCCACACACGATTTGCGCATTGTCCGGCCATAGCGTACGCTTCTGCAAATGTCCGAAGACCCGAAGCAAAAACTTATACGTCTAGTAAAAATCGAGGGAATGCCCGTTGCCGCCGCCGCCCGCGCCGCCGGCCTCTCACGTGCGGCTGCCCGTCGTACACTCGAATCGCCGATGTTGAACGCGCGCGCCGCTGCCCCCTACGCGGCGGGCGGCGAGCCTCCAAACATCCCTCCACCCGATTACGGCGCCGATCAAGCCGCCGCGCCCACGGGCCCGCCCGAACTCCGCGCGGGGTATCACGATCATTCGTTCCGGGCGTTCGCGGCGCCGGTGTTCTTCGGGGATTTCACGCTCGATAAGGCTCGCATGGCGATCGAGATGCACGATCAGGGGCTTTTCTTCGAGTCGAGTAGGCTCGCGATTGCGATGACGAGATTCGCGCCGGTGTTCGCGGCGCTGTCCGTGCGGTGCGCGCCGGTGATCTCGCTCCCCCGCCAGATCTCGGCGGGCAAGAAAGGGCTTGCGAAACTTGTCGGCGCCGACGTCGAGGCGCAGCTAGCTCCGCGTCAGGGACTACTTCCCTCCGCGCACTTCCCCGCGACACTTTGGGGCGCGATTGAGTGGCACCTCGCGCAAATGGGTTTCTGTGTGTTGCAGCACGTTTATGGTGCGCCTGACGCCGACGGCGTGCGTCGCGTGTTCACGCGGATCTGGCCTACGTGGGCGGTCGTCTACTATCGTTACCGAAAGATGTACGTTGCTCTCACGACCGAGGGTCCCGTTGATATTTTGAACGACGGGAAATTCACGATGATCGGTAAGACCGACGAGCCGCATTTCCAAGCCGCGATCCGCGCACTCATGATGCCGACGCTCGACGGCGTGCAAACGCAGCAAGCCCGCGCGCAGTGGATCGATCGTTTCTCGGATCCGAAGTTCATCGCGACCGCACCCGAGGGGACGGCCGTTCGATCGCCCGAAGGCCTCGCGCTATTTCAAGCGCTACAAACAATCTACGGCCCCGAGGGCAAGGGTGTTATGCCATTCGGCTCGACGTTCCAAGCGGTCGGACTCGACTCGAAAGCGTCGACGCCCTACAAAGACGCGCTCGAATCGGACAACGCATACATTTCCGCGGTGCTCACGGGCACGGACATCGGACAAGGCTCGGGGGGCGTCTACAAATCGCCGATGTTTTGGGGCATCCTTCGCGCGACGGTGGGGGATGACATCGCGGCGATCGTGCGGGGGGTTAACCAAGGTCACGTCTATCCATTCGTTCGCATGAACTACGCGGCGGGGGTGGAGCGCGACACGGCGCGCGGGACTTGGACCGATCCGGTACTTTCGATCCCGCTCCCCGATCCCGAAGCCGACGCACGCATTGCGTCGTACACGGCGCGGCGTAAGGCCCTCACCGATCAGATTCTTGCCGATCGTCTCGCCGGTGCGGTCGTCGGTCAAGAACAAGTCGACGAGCTCGCCGAGCGTCTCGACGTCGACAGTCTCGTGCTCGCAGAGGCGAAACCTCAGACAGGCGAGATTCAACAATTTCACATCGAGCAGAAGGTCGTTGCGCCCGACGAGGTGCGCGAGCGTCTTGCCCTTCCGCCGCTCCCCAACGGCGCCGGGAGCCTCGAACAACTCGCAAAGGAGCGCGAGGAGGGGAAGGATCGAACCGGTTCGAAGCCTGCCGAGGCCGATCTTACGACCGCGGACGCGCAGGCAACGAGCGCCGACGCCTCGGCGACGACGGCGGAGAACGCCCCGGCCGCCCCCGCGGTGAGCGCCGACACGCCCCCCGGCGTCAACACGCCATGAAGTAAGTTTGCGCCGACCGGCGCGTTACGTTAAGCTACCTGGAACGGAGAATCGAAAAATGGGCCAAAAATGGATTCACAGTTACGCGTCGGGCGAGAGTTCTACGACGTTCGCCTTCCCGATCGACCCTGATGTGGCGGCTTGGTTTTCGCCGGTCGGCTCCGGCACCGTCGTGATCGTGAACGAGGGCGGGACGGTTTTGACTTTTACCGCCGTGGGTGGCGAGGTAATCAACGGGCGATTCACCTCACTGACGTCGACGAATTGCACCCGTTTATTGGTCGGAAATGGAGCACCGCCGATCCCGGCAGCCAATGCCGTCGGCGCCTCGGGGGCGGCGTCTCTCGATACGCGCATAAGCACGGATGAGAGCTCGGCAACCTCTCTGGGGACCCGCGCGAGCACGGACGAGTCGACCAGCACGTCGATCACCACGCGCTTTTCTACATCCGTGTCAACGATCACGAGCACGACCACGTCGCTCCAGACGCGAGTATCGACGGCAGAAAGTACGGAAGCTTCGAAGGGCTAACCAAAAGCGAACGGCAGGACTCGCGCAAACGACTCCTGCCGTTCTCGACTTTCGCGCAAGGGAGGCGCGTCGTCTTGAAGAAACAAGTTAGCACGCCCGAAGAGAAGCGGGAAAAGAAGCGCGCCGCTGACGTGAAATGGAGGCGCGAGAACCCCGAGAAAGTGCGCGAATCTCAAGCGAAGTGGCGATCTAAAAATCCTGAAAAGCAGCGAGCGGGTATCGCAAAATGGCACCTCGAAAATCCCGAAAAGCATCGCGCTAGCGTTGCGAAATGGAGGCGCGAGAACCCCGATAAGCATCGCGCTAACGTTGCGAAATGGCGGCGTGAGAACCCCGAGAAGGTTCGCGCCGCGACTGCAAAGTATAAACGCGAAAACGCCGAGAGTACTCACGCTTATCAAGCGAAGTACAGCCGCGAGAATCGAGAAAAGGAGCGAGTTCGCGTCGAGAAATATCGGCATGTGAACCGCGTAGAGATTAACGCGCGCGCCGCAAAGCGGTATCTCGAGAATACTGAGAAAGAACGAGCCCGCCGCATAAAATATCGTCGCGAAAATGTCGAGATTATTCGCACTAAAGCTGCGAAGCGGCGGCGCGAAAACCCTGAAAAAGTGCGCGCCGCCGATGCGAAATGGCGTCGCGAAAATCCCGAAAAGATGCGCGCCCACCAAGCGAAGTATCAACGCGCCAACCCTGAAAAGTTCGTTGTGAAAAGTCATCTTCGTCGCGCCCGCGTCGTTACCGCCCCCGGCAAACACACCGCAACGGATGTGAAAAAGCAGCTGGCCGCGCAGGGGGGTGTGTGCTTCTACTGCTCGATCCCCCTCACGAAGTACCACGTCGAGCACAAAACACCCCTCTGTCGCGGGGGATCGAACGGGCCGGAAAATATCGTGTGCGCGTGTCCGACGTGTAACCTACGCAAGGGCAAACTCACTGAGGAAGAATTTCGCGCCAAACTCGCGCAGAAGAAGGCCGCTTGAAGAAAGTTGCTGTAACTATTTTCCCTTCCCGTACCAGCTTTAGTTTTTGGAGCAACGGTGCCCATCAGAACGTTTGCTACTTGGCCAAATGCCTGCAAGTCGCGGGATTCGATGTCGTTCTGTTGAACGGCGGCGACGGATCGCCTCCGACCGTCGACTCACTGCCCCCCGAGCTCCGGTCCATCCCCTGGCGTGACATTTCTGACGAAGCACTTGACGACGTTGATTTGTTGATCCAGGCGGGCGCGCAGGTATCGGCAGAACACGTAGAGCGCGTGCGCGCACGCGGGGGCCGCGCTGTGAACTATAAATTCGGCGCCGACCTCATTATCGATGCGGAACGCACGATCCACGGGAAAAATACAGGTGCCATTCTGAACGGATCGAAATTTGACGAAGTGTGGACCACTACACAGCACCACGATACCTGCGGATCGTATTGGCAGATCGTATATCGCGCGCCGGTGCGCGTTCTCCCTCATATTTGGGCCTCCTGCTTCGTGGATCAAATGACCGCCGCCTTCCCCCTCCTCGAGGCAACATGCTCGGACGGTTCGATCGAGCGCCATACCTTCCCCACGCCCGGATACCGGCCGGGACGCGCCAAGAAACGGATCGCTATTCTCGAGCCGAATATCAATCTGATTAAGACCTCCCATGTGCCTATACTGATCGCCGAGCAAGCATTTCGTCGTCACCCCCAGAAGATCGACCGCGTGCTCGTTGCGTGCTCGGAGCATCTCAAAACGCACGCAGGCTTCGCGACCTTCGTAGGCGCTCTTGATCTGCAAAAGACGCTTGCCGATGACGGACATCCGGTAATCAGCTTCGAGGGACGTCGCAATACAGCTTGGTTTTTGAGTGCGAACGCGGACGTCGTCATAAGCCACCAAATGCCCGGATTTACATGGGCGAACTATAGTCACTACGACGCGCTCTATCTTGGGTACCCGATCGTCCACAACGTCCCCGAGATGCGCAAGGCCGGTGTCGGGTATTTTTACGAAGGGTTCAACGCCATCGAGGGTGCCGACGCGCTCCGCACGTGCCTTGAGACGTATGACTCGTACTACGATCAAAAGCGCGCCGCGGCGAATGCGTTTCTCGCCACGCGCCTTGCGACGTCACCCGCGAATGTCGAGACGCACCGCGCTGCCGTCGAGTCGGTGTTCGAGGGGTGGGTATGACCGTCCACGCTACCACCGTTATCGAGGGAGACGTCGATCTTCCCTGGGACGTTGAGATCGGGGCGTACTGCGTTCTAGTCGGGCCGCTGCGCGTCGGGAAGGGCGCGCGCATCGGCCCGCACGTGGTTATAGGCACCGACGGCGAACATCGTTCGGCGAAATTCTCGGGCATCATTACGATCGGCGAAAACACGATCATTCGAGAATTCTCCGTCATCCAGCGCGGTACCGGCGAGAGAGATACGCGCGTCGGCGCTCGGTGCCTCTTGATGGACCACGCGCACATCGCGCACGATGTGTGCCTAGACGACGACGTAACCCTCTCGCCGAACGTTACGCTCGGCGGACACACGCGCGTGCACCGAGGCGCGACGATTGGGATTGGCGCCATGACGCATCAATGCACGACGATCGGCGCCTACTCGATGATTGGCATGGGGTCGGTCGTGACGCGTGACGTCCCCCCGTTTATTCTTGTAATGGGCAACCCTGCACGACACATTCGCGAAAATACAAAGGGTATCGAAGCGGCGACGAGGTGCGCGCTCGCCGCGGGCAGTATCGATTATCACGCCGCGTTTCTCGCAGATTCAAGGCGAAAGATCGCGCGGCGCGGGTGACAACCCGACGAATACTTTTCGTCGGATCCACGCACACCGCGGACGGTCGATGGACCGTATGGGCCGACACGATTGAGCTCGGAGGCGTGCCGTTGGATCTCGCGCCGAACGGTTGTGGACCGGCGTGGGCGGGGATGGGGATGAGTTACCTCGAGGCGTGCCGCGATGTAACGGCGAAAATCGAGGCCGCGGACGCGTCCGCGTGGGGTCAATTATTCGTTGAACCGTGACGGGCGTGTCGCCTTGTCCGCGTAAAAAACATTTGACAAGGCGTCAAATATCACGTACCGTTCCTGTATGCCTAGTGAACGTTCTGTCGTCTGTACCATCAGTGAGCACGCACGCCTCAAGGAGTCCGACGCATGGGAAACGCTCCCGTTCGTAGGTATTCAGCGGTCCCCCGCACCGTCGATTCCGTCACTAGAAATGCGTAACTGCCAGTGCGGCTCCACTCTGTGCAAGGAGGTGTCGCTGTGAAGGGGGCGATTCGAGTGTTACTTATCGGCGCCGGGAAAATGGGGCGCAATCACCTACGCCTCTTGCGTGCGAATCCGCGTTTCGAGGTCCTCGGTATCGTCGATCCTGACCCCGCTGTGCAGGCGATTTGCGAGGGACGCGAACACTGGTGGCCGCGTTATCCGCATCTCGGTGGGGCATTCGACGCCGTCGTAGTCGCGTCTCCATCGGTGTATCATATTCGCGCGCGAGGATTCGCGTTTCATAGAATCCCGACACTCGTCGAAAAACCGCTGGCGTTGTCAAGTAATGAGGCGGGCGACTTTCTCACCTCGACCGTTTCGCCGTTCATCGTCGTCGGACACGTCGAGCGGTTCAATCCAGCCGCGCGCGCGTTGCGCAAAGCGCTAGAGTCACTCGGCGAAATCCGTAGCGTCGAAGCATATCGCAGCGGGGGGGCGGCGATTCCAGCGGACGCGATCCTCCCGAACATCGTGTTCGATCTCGCCGTGCACGACATTGATATTTGCCGACGCCTCTTCGGGCCGCTCCGACTCGAGGATAACGCGGTATTCGAACACGGTGCGTATCTTTGGCTTCGTTCGAGTGCGGGCGCGCGATTGAGCATCGTTGTCGGGAGGGGTCAAGGGCCGAAGCGGCGGTGCATGAGCGTTATCGGGTCGAGGGGAATCGCCCGCGTCGACTACATCGAGCAGACACTCGCCGTCGACGGTGCGGCAATCCCCGTCGAAAAAGACGAACCTCTGCGCGCGGAGCTCAACGCATTCGCGACGTTCGTCGAAACCGGTGAACGGGGGGACTTGTGCTCGGCCGAGGACGGCGCGGCCGCGGTGCTGCTGTGCGAGCAGGCTTTGACCCCGAGGGGGTACGTATGACCGCCGCCGACCGCGCGCCGCTCTCCCCCGAGGCGGCCGCCGCACTTGCCGCTGGACTGGAATCGGCGAGATCCCGGCCACTCGTCGACCTTGGATCGTTCGTTGACGAAGAGGAGAAACTCGAAAATCCCTCCGATGCAAATCCCGCGGCGGAAATTTTCGCCGCGGTTCGACGCATTCACGAAAAAGCGCTGATCGAAAAGGCCAGTCGCGAGATACACGCCGACCCCGCGATGTACGCGCTAATGACGGAACTTGTCTCCCCCGGTGAGATAGAGGATCGTAAGGCGATTCTTAAGCACCTCGACGTAATAGAAGCCGATCGTGATCGGTATCGCGCGGCACTCTGCGATCTCGTCGCCGCCCTGCGATTCCGTGATGGGGACCTAGCCGACACGTGGGTACCCTTCACAAAGGCCCGCGAGGTGCTCAAATGAACGTTCCCTTTTTCGAAATTCGTCGATTCCTCTACGAAAAACATGATCTGTGGGACGCCGCCGAGCGCGTCCTTCGCTCCGGCCGATTCATTCTCGGGCCCGAGGTCGAAGCGTTCGAAACCGAGTGTGCCGCGTTCCTCAACGTCAAACACGCGGTCGGCGTCTCCTCGGGCACCGATGCACTCCTCGCCTCCCTCATGGCACTCGGCGTCGGGGCCGGCGACGAAGTGCTAGTACCGGCGTTTACGTTTGCCGCGACGGCGACTGCGGTTACGCGCCTCGGGGCGCGTCCCGTGTTCGTCGACGTTCGGGACGATGACTTGACGATGGACGTGGAGAAGGCGTGCGCGCTCGCAGCGCGTCGAACCGTTGCCGCGATCCCGGTGCATCTCTTCGGAGCTATCGCACGCACGCAGGGATATGACGTGCCTGTGATCGAGGACGCGGCGCAAGCATTCGGCGCGTTCTTCGGGGAGTCACTGCCAACGCATTCTTTCTCCATCTGTCACTCGTTTTTTCCGACGAAGAACCTAGGAGGTTTCGGGGACGGGGGACTCGTCACGACGCACGACGACGCGACGGCGAAAGCCCTTCGCGCGCTTCGCAATCACGGATCCGAGGTGCGCTATCGGCACGATATGATCGGTGGAAACTTTCGGCTCGACGCAATGCAGGCGGCGCTTTTGCGCGTGGTTTTGCGCGACATTTCCCGGGCGATTAGGGCGCGACGAATCAACGAGATGGCGTATCACGAACGACTTGTCAACCTCGCAAAGGCGAGATATCTCCAACTCCCCGCGGAAAGCACGGCGCCGAATCAATTTGTGATCCGGGTGCCGGCGGATCGTGTGGGACACTCCTTACGGGACGCGCTTCGCGAGCATCTCGCCGCGCAGAGGATCGGGAGTGAGATCTATTACCCCTCCGTGCTCCCACTACAGCCGTGTTTTCGTTCGCTCGGATACCGCCCCGGATCTTTCCCAGTCGCCGAGCGAGCCGCACGGGAGGTCCTCGCTTTGCCTATTTTTCCGGGATTACATATCACAGAGATCGATTTCGTGTGCGCGAAGATCCGGGAGTTTTTTCTATGAAGGAGCACACGTCGGCCGTTCGCGCGCTGCTCGAAATTGCGGATGCATACCGTGAGGAGTGGGTCGATGGGTACGACGACCCTCGCCCGGTCACCGATGCCTTATGGGAGATTGCCGAGGCACTTTCGATGCCGGTGCTCTGCGAGCTTGATGACTCGGACGACTTCCTCGAGGAAGAGGTGCCTCCACGTGATGCGCCGTCCTAAAATGATGGCGAAGGAGAAGCGGGAGAAGGTGCGCGCAAGGAATGCGAAGTATCGCATCGAGAACCCCGAGAAGGTACGCACCATAGCCGCGAAGTACCAACGCGAGCATCCCGAGAAGGCTCGCGCCCGGGGCGTCAGATATCATCGCGCGAATCCAGAAAAAGCGCACGCACGTACTACTATGAAGTGGAGGAAAGAAAACCCGGAAAAGGTGCGTGCTGCGAACGCAAAATGGGCGCTCGAACACGCCGAGGAACGAACAAAAAAGGCACGTGTGCGTGTCGCGAAGTGGGCGCGTGCGCACCCCGAGAAAGCGCGCGCCGCGACTCTTAAATGGCAACGCGAGAATCGCGAGACGATGAACGTGATCGCCCGGAGACGACGCGCTCGTAAAGCCTCCGCGCTCGGTACGCACACGGCCGCCGATGTGAAAAGGCAGCTAATCTCGCAGGGGCGGATGTGCTTCTACTGTTCGGTGCCGCTCCAAAAGTACCACGTCGAGCATAAGACGCCGCTTTGTCGGGGCGGTTCCAACGGGGCCGAGAACATAGTTTGCGCGTGTCCGACGTGCAACCTCCGCAAGGGCAAAAAGACGGCGGAGGAATTCATCGCGATTTTGCGAAAGTTGACCGCAGCGTAAAACTATCGCACGCTTGTGGTGTGACGCGCCCCGCTGGCTCCTACCGCCTTACTCCTGCACTCATCGCTTCGCACGCGGGATCCTCGGTCGTGTGTCTCGCCGCGAACGCGATCGGGCAGAATTTTCAGCTACACGCCCGTCGTCCAGGCCCCGAGACGAACCGTATTTTCCGGGCGTCTGCGATACGCGCAGGGGGTACGATCATCGAGCCGAACGGCGAAGTCGCCGAATCGAACGACGAAAATGTGCCGGAAGAGTCCGCCGATCCGCCGGTGCTTACGCGTGTCGACGTTCGCGGCGTACTCGAGCAGCGTGCGGGGTATCACTCGGAATGCGGGGGGTACTCTGACGGTCATGATGCGCTCGCCGAGCGGTTGATCGCAGCGCTTGAAGAGACCGATGTGCTTCTTGTGATGGATTCGCCTGGAGGCGCACACGCGGGACTCGAGCAAGCCGTCGAGCGTGTTTTGCGCGAGAAGGAAGAACACGGCCGACGGATCACCGGGTACGTCGACGAGATGTGCGGTTCGGCGATGCTGTGGTGGGCTGCTTCGATCTGTGACGAAATTTGGGCGCCTCCCGCGGGTGTAATCGGCTCGATTGGCGCACGCGCGGCGCACGTGTCCGAGGCAGGCGCCCTCGCAAAAGCGGGTGTCGAGGTAACCTTTTTCGCGTGGCCCTCGGACGGAAAAGTCGCATTCGCGAGCGAGTTACCCCTCAGTGATATCGGCCGGCAACGCGGGATGCGCGACGTCGGAATCGCGGGCGAGGCGTTCGCCGCCGCGGTCGGTCCCGCGCGCGGCATGACGCGCGAAGAAATCGTCGAGCTCAGCGCGGATGCGCTGTGTGGGCAGATGGCCGTCGACGCGAAATTGTTGGACGGACTTGCAAGTTATGAAGAAGTGCTACAATACTCTATCGTGCATGCGAATGCCCCAAAGGATCCTGAAATGACGATTGCCTCGCAAACTACCAATACACACGTCGCGGGCGCCGGGCTCGCCGTGCGCGCCGAGGACGACGCCGCGGAGAAACCCATGGGCAAAGAGCCCGACGGCGTTTGCAAGGCGTGCGGTCATCAGCAAGAGGAAGACGCGAAGTACTGCGATCAGTGTGGCGATAGTATGGAAGCCGCCCCCCTCGAAGATCCCGATGGCGACGGGGACGGCGACGACGATAAAAAGAAAGACTCATCCGACGAAAAGCCGAAGCCGGCCGCAACCCCTCCGCCCCCGATGAAAGAGACGCGTGGGGCGGGTGCCTCTTTCGCCTCGTTGCTCGGTCTCCGAAAAGGTGCGAGCGACATCGCGATCAAAACCGCGCTCGTTCGAAAGTTGCAAGTCGTCGACTACGTCGGCGCACTCACCGGTGTGAGCGACGAGGGCGAGATGCTCGGGCAGCTGCGCGCCATGTCAGAGGACGCAAAACAGTCGGGCCAGCTTCGGCGTAGTTCCGCCGAACTTCGCAAGCGCACCGAGGCAAGCGAGCGGCTCGATCTCCTCAAGTCGCTCGCCGCCGCGAATCTCCCCGAGTACCCCCGGGGCAATCTGTTGATCGACGAAGTGAACGAGTCCGGCGTTCGTACCAGCGTCAAGCCCGCGCCGTTGTATGCCGAGACATCTCTCGCGACTCTTCGCGGACTCGTTAAGGGCAAGCTCGCGAACGCCGCTCCGGGCGCCCCCGGCGGACTCGCCGCGCAATCGCCGTACGTTGCGCAGCCTGACCCCGCCAAGGCCTCAGCCGCGGTGTTCGACGTGCAACTCGAGGCTGCCAAAAAACACCCCGTCGTTCTGAAAGCCGTACGAGATGGTGTCTCACTCGAAACCGCCGCCGCAACCTACGTTCGAAATTTTGGAGGTAAGTCTTGACCGCTACAGCCGTTGCCAATAATTCCGCGCTCACGCCGATGGGCGAAAACTCCGCCATGCCCGCGCAGTTGAGTTTTCCGCTGGCAGCGAGCTCAGTGCCTCTCGCGGGGAAAATGCAGTTCCTTACCGCCGATCCTACGACCGGCAACGCGACGCTTCCCGACGACGGTACGCCGAATCAGATTGCACTCGGTTTCGTTTTCCCCGACGAGTTGACGGCTTTCAGCGGCACCGCCGGCAAAGCTGAGGCGCGCGTCTCGCAGCGCTGGATGACGCACGCGTCCCCCTCGACGATCGCGAACGACGGCTTTACCGCTGCCGATATCGCGGTGCCGTTCTTCCTCGCCGATGGTAACACCCCCGGGAAGCTGTCGAACGTGTCGGGCAAAAATCGCACGGTCGGCGGACTCGTCATCGGTCTCGCACAGCCCGGAGAAACCGCCGTGCGCTTGTGGGGCGGCCCGATCGCACAACTCCTCGCGCGTGCTGCGATGCTCGCGGCCAGCTCCGAGGGAGGGTCGGTCGCGTACCCCGTCGATGCGTCCGCTTCCACCGATATCGGAAGCGTCTCGACGACGACCTCGGCCCTTATGATTCCTCGCGCGAAGCGCCATGGCGTCATCAGTTCGATCGAGATCATCCCGAGCGCCGCGTTGAGCGCGACGTCGGGCAACGATCGCACGATCACGGTGTGGAAAGTCGACACGCTGGGTGTCGCCTCCGATGTCTCGGTCGGTACCTTCACGACCACAACCGCCCTCGTCGCCCATGTCGCCGGTGCGTTCACGCTCTCGGCCGTCGCGGGCGCACTCAACATGCTCGAGACGGACATTCTCTGTTACTCGACGGTCCACGCCGGTTCCGGCGCGGTCATTCCTCAAAGTGCACTGCGCGCGAATATGAAGGTGATCTGACCCATGACGACTTTTAACACCCCCGGCCCGCTCCCGATCTTCCCCGGATTTCAGCATTTCGGCGTTGTCGCGCCGTCCGTGCAAGAGATCGTGATCCAGTTCGACGCGCGTTACCTCGACGCGCTGAACCGCGCTCCTCTCAAATACATGGAGGTCGCGAACATCGGGACGCACGTCATGGCCGGATGGTTCGAGGCCAAGGTGCCGATGCAATTGCCGGGTAGCCTCGCATTTCAGCCGTTCGATGGGACGCGTGTCTATCAGCAATTGCACATCGCCGCTCCGGTGGTGAAGACCAATCCATTCGCGCTGAACTTCGAGTGGCCCTTCGTCATCGAGCAGGGAGACGCCAAGCTTAGGGACTACTACGGCCCCTCGCGCCTCGCCGCTGCCTTCGTCGACGCAGGCCGCGCGCACAAGGCGCGCATGCTCGGTGATCTGCGCAACGTCGCGTACGGTACCGGCGCGCTCGCGCTCACCATTCCACAGCCGGGCTACCCGAATGGGATCGCCCTGTACTCGGACGGCACCGTTACTCCTTCGCACTTCTCACATCCCTTCCGAGCGGATTCGGCGCGGTTCAACAATCTTTTCCTGACCGCCGGCAAGTTCGACAGCGACAACTTGCTCACGACCCAAGAGAACATGGCAAACATCGCCCACCCCACGATTCCCAATCTTCCCGCGGGATACGAGGTCAAGCACATCAAGGGCCCGACCTGGATGCGCAAGCCCTTCTTCCAGGTCGCGCTGCAGAATCTCCAGTTGCAGATCAAGAGCGGCGTCGGCGCTGCGACTACGAACATCGCCGCGATCGACAAGCTCAAGGAGCTCGGCGAATCGAGCTTCATCGGTGCGAGTGGCGTCGGTCCGGTGACGTACTGGATCGATCCGACGATGGACGCTCACCCCTTGGTGGCCGGCGCGAACGCGGGGAAGCACTTCTGGGAAGCCGTCGACGGTTCGCAGGACTCCGCGCCCTATGCAAACTTCCTGGCGCCTAACACCGACTTCGTTCCCCTCGTGCGCTTGCTCGGCGACGGCTCCGAAGAGGCGCTGAAATCGGGCCAAATACGGCTTTACGGAGATCTGCACGCGGGCATTGGTGCTGGCTGGCCGGCCAGCGTGGCTCTTTATTTGGAGAGCTAATCTCCCCGGAGGGATCCGTGGGATACTGCCAGCTTGACGACGTCTATACCCTAGCGCTCGCGGCCCCCGCGTTCGTTGTGCGTCCGCGGCCTTTTGACGCTGCGGACGCCGCGAGTGCGACGATTCGCGTCAAGGCGCACGGCGCGTCTCTGCTCGACGTGATCCTGTTCGAAGTGACGGAGGGCGGAACGTTGCCCACGGGGATCTCTGCGTTCCTGCCGTACTACCCGCTCCCGGTGTCGTCGGACCTCTTGCGCGTATCGTTGACGTCGGGGGGCCCGGCTATCCCCTCCTGGGTCACCGTGGGCGAAGGGTGGGGCATTGTCATCGATCCCGTGCGCCGGATCCTCGCGCACATCGAGCAAGCTTCGGCGGAGATCGACGAGGACTTGACCGCCGATCAACCGCCGCTCCTCGTCGATGCGACGACGGGTAAGTTCCCTCAGCAAATTATTGGCCTTTGCGCACGAATGGCAGCGCGCGCCGCGGTGAACTCCCTTCAAATCCTCGAGAACGCCGCCTACCGTACCGCGGTCGACCGCCTGTTCGAGAAAGAGAAGACGGACAACGAGATGCGCGCAAGGTGGCGCTCGGGGAAACCTTTGAACCCTCGACCCACGGACGGTACTACGACGCCGGACAACGGGGCGATCGCGAGCAGCGACACGTCGACGGGTTGGCGCTCGGGGCGATTGTGATGTTCGACGGTCTCAAGAAACGCCTCGAACGCCTGCGCGCCGCGCCCGCCGCTGTCCTTCGCGCCGCCGCGCCCCTCGTCGAGGAAAAGCTACGCGCCGACGCGACGACGCGGCGGGGCAACGTCCCGAGCTTCGGGCGAATGGGCAACGTGCCGATCCGCGTCGAGGTACGGTCGGGAGCTCTTGCGATCACCGGTCCCGATTGGGTGATCGAAAAGGCGAAAGAGAAAGATCAGCCGGCTGAGTGGAGAGACATCGTGCGCGCCGAGGGGCACCGTGTCCTCGGAGATGGTAAGTAAATGCCCGCGATCGTCACGCAGCACGGAAAGCCCTCGACGCTCGCAGACGTTTTGCGTCAGGTGAGTCAGGCGTTTGGCCTCATGGCGAACGCGACGCCGATCCAAATCGGACGCCAGTTCCTCAAACATGGCATCGGCGAAGCGCCTCGCGTGGTCTTCGTTCCGGAGGGGGGCGCGGGCGGGAAAATCGAACCCTCCTCAGAGCTCGGCAATGCCGCAAAATGGATCCACTCGTGTGAGGTGCACGTGCGTGCAAAAGAAGGACTCGACGACATCGAGCGATTCTCGAACGCCTACGCACTTGCGGATCTCGTGATCGACTGCTTGCAAACGGCGGCGACGGGGCGCATCGAATTCGGCGCCGTGATCGACGGGTCACCGACGGACACCAACGGTCCCGGCGCCGAGATCGTATTTTCGTTCATCTACCGCCGCGATGTCTGGCACGACGCGCGGCGGTGGGCATTATCCCCCGCGGGCGCGGACAACTCCGGTGCCACGCCGCACCCCCCGCCCGGCGTACCCTCGGGCGGCAACACGATCGTTCCCATGACGACGCCTCGCGCCGGCGCCTAGCGATCCGACGTAGCTCGTGCTAAAGAAATTGCTATACCTCTACGGGTCGGCGACTGGAGAAATATCTAGATGAGCGGAATCCCTACTATCACCGTCCAAGAGGCACGCGGCCGTGTTGCGGTGCCCGCTGATCTCGATTCGCTCGCGGTCGTCGTGGGGTGCTCCTCCGCCGGTAGCGGGCTTTCCCCGTTTTATTTGTCGGGATCCGCGGCGGTTACGGGCGTCGGGTACGGCGATGCCGTCGACGTTCTCACACAGGTGATCGAACAAGTACAGCCCGACGGCGCGTCAAAAAAGTTTCCCGCGGCGCTTTATACCGTCCCGAGCACGACGCCCGGATCCTACGGCACGATCGACACGACGGGAGTCGTCGGTACCGCCGTCGCCGCGACGCATCTCGCGACGCTGCCCTATTCGACCGACGAGCTTTATTTTAAGGTCATCGCCGGGGGATTCATTGGCACGACCGGCATTACGTTTCAATGGTCAGTCGATGGGGGGCGCAATCTTTCGCGTACGACTGCACTCGGAACGGCAACGAATTTCTTGTTTCCCAATGCGAATGCGCAACTCGATTTCTCGCCGGGTACGGCGGACCTCACCGCGCTCAATACGCTGCTAAACGAGCTGAAGACGGATTACGCCGCGCACCGCGTGCTTACTGCGGGGCCGGTCCATGGCGCCGCTGACACCGTTGACGTCGTTACCGCTGCGAACGCGTCGAATACCGCGACACGTATCGCACTGGCGAACGATCTCCGCGCACAATTTTCCGCGCACCGCATTCTCACCGCTGGTGGCGTGCACGGATCGGCGGACACCACGAACGTCATCGTCGCGCCGGTGGCTACGGACGACTCGACCGCGTTGCTACTCGCGCTCGACTTGAAAGCCAAATACAACGCGCACATCATCAACGTGACGGCAGCGGTTCATGCGAACGCCGACGCGACCAACACGACGACGAGCCCGGCGCCGGTCGCGGGAGCGTTCGCCGCGGGCGACGTTGTGAAGTGTCGTACGTTCGCCCCTGCGCCGGTCGGCGCTGATATTGACGCGGCGTTCATCGCGCTTGCGAACTCGACCGTCGACTTCGGACTCGTCGTGTGCGAATGGCCGATGACGGCCGCACTCGCCGCGCACATTACCACGGGGCAATCCGCGTTGAAGGCGCGGGGCAAACGCGCGACGGTCATTTGTCGAACGCGGATCCCGACCTTCGAGAGCTCCGAAACCGACGCAGCATGGAACACGTCAATCGCCGCCGACTTTGCGAATTTCTCCGACTCGACGGTACTCATTCGTGCCGCGTACGGCTTGATCACTGACGCCTTGACGGCACGTCAATTCCTTCGCTCGAATCTCGCGCAGTTCGCCGCCGACGCCGTGCGCGTTGCGCGAGTCAAGTTTCCCGACGTGCCAGCTGACCGTCCCATGGCGAATTTCACGCTCATCGACGCCTCGGGAAATACAATCGGTCACGACGAGGGCCCCCGAGGCGCCTCGACCGGGCTGTCGAATGATACGCTCGGAAATCGCTTCTCGTGCGACATGCGATTCGCCGATTCCGCTCGACGCGAGCAGGTGTTTTGCACCGTTCCTTGGGTAATGTATGCGGCGGGGGAGCAAATCTTGAACTTCCCCACGCGACGAATCGCGAACGCGTTGGAACGCGAGGCGGTGTCGGCCGGTACGTCGGATCTCGGCGCTGATTTGTTTTACATCCCTGCGTCGGGTAGCACTCCGGCGAAACTCACCGCGGCATCGCTCGCAGCATTGCACGGCAAGATCTTCGGCGTATTGAGCGTCGATTTCGCAAGCGACATCGGAAACGCATCGGCCGGGGGGCTCGATATCGGGCTCGTACAGATCAACCCGATCGTCGTCGTCACGGGCGGCAATCTCCTTACCGTCGACGTCACGTTGGCGCCGGTCGTCAAGGGGTACCTTCTCAATCTCAACGTGACCCTGCAGATTCAAGAATAAGGAAAGCCCATGTCGACGATTAAGCGTGTACGGGGCCTAGGGCTCGATGGAACGACCACTACGATCGCGTTCGGTCGCGCGCAAATTCCGTGTATCTCTGTGTCGTATGGCGACAAGCTCGAACCGGAAAACCTCTCCTATCTCGGGAGTCAACAGATCGACGAGCAGACCGAGGGTACTTACTCAACGGTACCGGCAAAGATAAAAATGTCGGCCGTCGTTTACCGTGCCGACCTCATGCCTCTGCTGCAAAAAGTCGGCTTCGGCGCAGAACGCCTCTCCGTCGTCGTGAGCGAAACTCACCCTGATCTCGGGAGCGACTCCGATCTTCTTACCGGCGCGCGGTTCACGGGTACCGATGCCGCGAGCGAGAACAGCAACAAGGTCAAGGAGGTAGAGTTTGAGATGTCATTTACCCAACTATATTGGGGGAACGATCGAATTACTCGAAACAAGCTGAACACGCAGGTGGCCCTAGGCTCCTCGAAGTTCTGAGTTCGATTTCGTAACACCGCGCGCAAACGCACTGACACGTAACACCACGAGGGAATAATGACGACCGCAAAAGAACTACTCGACGCCCGCCTAGCAACCGCGAAGGCGCGTCTAGCGGCGGCGAAGTCTGCCTTCACCGACGAGGACCGCGAGGCACGCGCGCTCCGCACCGAAATCGCACAACGCGAAGCCGAAGCGGAGGAAGCGGAGCGAGAAAAACTAGCAGAAGACCTCGAAGTTCGACTCGAGCTCGCGCGGGCGGAGAACCCGGGGAAAACTTTCCGCGCCGTCATGATGAAAACTTTTCCCGATACGTTCATCGTTTTTCGAAATGGTAAGGCGCATGCTGCGTGGACTGACGCGATCACGCGGGCGGTGCAAGCTTCCGCGCAAGGCAAAAATATCGACCGCGCTCCAATCAATCGCGAATATGCATTGCGGTGTACGTTCGACTGGAACGGACAGCAGGACTTTGATACTAACACCGACCTCTCGGATCGCTTGCGCAAGTACCTAGACGTCAACCCCGGGCTTCTAACGCCCCTCACCGACGCAGCAGGCGAGCTCGCGGGGGTGTTCGCCGACGAGCGGGCCAAAAGCGCTTGAGCGACTCGTAGAGGCGGCGCGGGGAGGCGCGCACCTATCCCGCGCAAAGTGCGCCCTCGCCTATCGTCGATGGACGGCGGAGGTATCGGACGGCGATATTGAGGCCGACGAGACACCGATCGAAGCGCTCGCGGGGGCGATCCTCGACGCTGAATTATGCTATAATGTACACCGGTTACGGGTTGCTTTCGAAGAGGTGAATAAGGCGACATGATCCCGGGGTACGAACATGGCCGATAGCTCCGCCGAAGAGGTGACGCTTCGACTCGTCGACGCGATATCTGCGCCCTCCGATGCGGCGCTCGGCAGTCTTGCGCGCCTTGAAGCGCAAATCGTTCGCGAGCAAGCCGCCCTAGGAAAGTTGGACGCGCGCATGAAGATCTCCGGGGGGGCACTTTCAGGTCTGAAAACGACGAGCCTTCCGGGGGTCTCAAAAGTACCGGGAATCGACGCGGTCGGTGACGCCGCGAAGCAGGCAAAATTCCCCCTCGCCGCCGTGGCCAAATCGATGAAACTACTCGGTGGCGAGTTCGGCGCCGTCGAAAGTAAGGGCGTGCGTGTCGTCGCGCTCCTCGGAAAAATGGGTCCGGTGATTGGTGCCGTCGTCGCGGGCGTGATCGTATTGAGCGGCGCGATCTTCGTGTTGGGAGGCATCGTCGCAACGGCGATTTCCTCCGCGGGAAAATACCGCGACGAACTGCTCGATCTCTCGGCCGCGGGCGTGACGTTCTGGAATGGGCAGCGCGCGAACGCTTCGGCCGGCGCCGCGTTGCAAGAGTCGATCAATAGAGTATCGTCGGGCTCGGCGCTCGCTCGCGATAAGATCGTCGAGTATGCCACGTCCCTTCGTAACGCACGCTTCAAGGGTAAGGAGCTACAGTCGACCCTCGAGACGATGGCGATCGTCGGCGCCGGGGGGAACGATGCGATGGCGCAAAAGTTCCTTGAGAGCGCGAAAGCAGCGAAGTTTTTTGGTACGGGGATCGATAAACTGTCCGAGCGTATGCGTCTCCAGTTTGGAGCCAACGCCGCGCGCAAAATGCTTTCGCTCGATGTCCAATTGAACAAGCTCCACGAAAACATCTCGTACATTTTCTCCGGCGCGGACATCGAACCTTTCTTAGGTGCACTGCAAGCGGTCCTGAGCATTTTCAATCGTAACGAAGCGGGAGCGACGTCCCTTCGTAACACAGTTACTAAATTCACCGAAGCCGCAATCGGCGGAATACTAGATCTTACGATCGTCCTGCTGAAGTCGTACATTTGGCTTCTCAAGCACGAGAAAACGTGGGGCGCCGTCAAACTCGCGGTCAAGGGCGTAGTACTCGGGATCGCGGCGCTCGGCGCCGTCGCCGCGATTGCGCTCGGCGTGATCGGCGTCGCGATCGGGCTCGCACTCGCTTTGATCGGCGGACTTCTTGCGGCGATTTACAGCATCCCCGCGGCGCTCCGCTCAATCACCGCGGCCGGCAACCGATGGGGCGCCGAGTTTCAAGCGTGGTGGAAATCCCTCGACCTGTCGGAGATCGGACTTCAAATGATCAACGGACTCGTCAATGGAATCAAGGGAGCGGGTGGCGCGGTGCTGACGGCGCTGAAGAGCGTCGTATCGGGAGCCGTCGAGGGCGCGGCCAAGTTTCTCGGCATTCATTCTCCGTCCAAACTCATGGAGGATCGTATCGGCGCCAACATGGGCGCGGGCATCCCTCAGGGAATCGAGAAGAGCGCGAAGGACGTTACTAGCGCGACGGTCAGGGTCGTTAAAGGCGGTGTCGACGCGGGAGCGGATGCGGCGAGTGGCGCGAGAGATAGCGGATCGACGAGCGGAGGCACCGGACGCGTGTTCAATTTCGCTAACTGTTTCAACGGCGGGGGGCATACAGAAGACTCGATCCGAAAGATCTTGAGCAACATTCTCGACGAGGAACGCATGGAGGCGTCGCTTGCCACATGAGTACGACCACGCGGCAGTTAAATCCCTACGTCAGTTACAAAGAATGGGGGAAAGTCATCATCGGAGGGTTCACGATCCCCGGCGTGGTTCTTTCGATCGACGGCGTCGATAAACCCGAGCAGTGGCTTGTACAAATGGGCATCCAAGTTTCGAACGCGTTTTCGATCTGGCGAGGCACGAAGCTCGCTGAGGAAATGACGATCGTAACGAACCTTCCGAACTCGACGGCAATCGCTGCGTATTGGTCCCTCCGGGATAAGCTACGCCCGAATATCGGTACTAAGCCTCCCACATTCGCCATCAGTAATGCGATCTTCGCGTTCGCCGGCGTGACGCGCGTTGCTTGCAAAACCGTCAAGCCTCCCAAGAAAACGAGCGGCCTTTCATGGCTAGGGGAGATCGTACTCATCGAGTATAATCCACAAAAGCAAGCCCCGATTGGCCCTGCAGATCCCCCGCCAGCGCAAACCGAGAACGGAAGAAAAAAAGACGAGATCGTGGGGCTCATGGGCGAAGTGAAAAAGTTGACACCGTGAGTACGCTCGTAACCCCCGTCGGCACGACGTCCATTCACACGCTCGCACTCTACATTCCGCGCGCGGGCGCGTGGCGCGCTCAAGTGATCCTCGATAGCGGCGAGACGCTCCCCTCCGTCGGTGCCGCCGCGACGCTCTCGACGGCGGGGTTATCCCTTGCGGGTTTCGTCGAGCGTGCATCCTTCGACGCTCCGAGCAAACCACAGATCATCGTTTCAGCCGGACTCGGGTGGAAGGGATCGGTCACTAAGGCGATCTCGTTTCAGAGTGACGCGGGCGTGCGGCTTTCTACGGTGCTTAACGCTATCGCGGGCGCGGCGAAACAGAAAATCGAGCTCCCCGCAGATCTCACCGTGGGGGATTACTACGAGATCGTCGCGTCACGCCCCGGTGAACCGGTCGCGTGGGTCGATGTGCTCGCAGACCTCACGCGCGGTGGGTACGTCGCCCCATGGCGAGTCGACCCCGACGGTATCACCCGTTTTGGCCTCCGTAAGGCAACGGCTGTCTCCACCCGCGCTACCGTCCTTCGTCGGGATGCGAGCGACGGGAGTACGACGTTTGGACTCGACGACCCCGCGCAGTTTCTCCCCGGCAACACGATTGAGGGAGTCGAGATCGGACGCATCAAGATTCGCGAGACGGCGGGCAAACTCGAGGCGGACGTCTGGCCCGCGAAGGGAGCCGCCGCGCCAATCGCGGATCAAGTCCGCCGACTAGTTGCTGCAGCGTTCCAGGACAAGATCCGAACCTACGTAGTTTCGTCCGTAGCGAGCGACGGACGCGTGACTCTCGAGCCCCCCGCCGACGCACCGCACCTCCCGGAAATGCGCAACGTCGAAGTGTGGACGCTTGGCGGGACGAAGTATGAGGCGGTGCCCGGCGAGGAAATTTGCGTTACGTTTCGCGACGAGCGCAAAACACGCCCGATCGCCCTCGGCGTACGCCCCTCCGCGGGACCCTTCGCGGGCATCGCGCGCCTCGGCGATACGGTGACAGTGATGCTTCCGCCCGCAACGTTCTCGGGTACGATCAATGGACTCCCCGCGTCCGGCCTCGTCGTGTGGGCGCCGGGGAATACGCTTGGCACAATCACGACGAGCTCTGCCAAGACGAAAGCGGGCCCCTAAATGGCCCTCGTGAATCTAGGGAGCGCGTCTCTCGCCGTCGCGGTACCTGGCGCAGCGACACTCGATCTCGCGTTGCTCGACGTGTGTAACGTCGCTGCCCCGAACGTGTCCGCGCAAATCACGGCGGCGGCGAGCTTCTCACCATCGATCGGGCTCGATTTGACCCAGCAAATCTCATTACTCAATCAAATGCTGGCGAATTTGAACGCGGCACTCGCTGCGATTCCTCCAATACCGACTCTCTCGCTAAGCGCGCAAGTCGCGCTCGCGGCATCGATTCTCGTCGATTTGAATGCTCTCCTCGCGCTCGTAAATGCGAAGCTCGCGATCCAGGTGTCTTTCGCGAGCATCCTAGCGACGGCGGGCGTCGAGGTGCTTGCGTGGGATGGGGCGCGGAACGCGCTAGGCCCCGCACTCACAGCCGAACGCGGAGGCGCGACGACACACTCAAATGCCGTGGTCCTCTACACGCAAAGTGGCGCGGCTTGGACGGCGATGCAGGCCCTACTTCGGACGTCGTGAAAGTGCTATAATCTCCCAATGGCCCTTAACACCCCCGATCAATATGGCATCGACATCGCGTGTATCTCCGATGCCGATGATCTTCTTTCGGCGGTCTCGGGGATTGCACTCGTCGTGCAGGACGCAATCCACGCGATTACGCAAGATTCCTTTCTAGGGCCGGGCGGCGACGGGCGAGGCACCGACGTACGGTTGTTGATCGGGTTGACGGAGGACGAGCTCGCCGTCGAACAGGGCGCAATCGTCGAAACGCTTTTGCGGGATGATCGCATTCTTACGGTCGATGTCGTGCTAACGTCGACGTCAACCAAGGGACTTTCCGACGTCGAGGTTTCAGTTTCGGGTACGACTGCACTCGGGCCGTTCGACTTTACTAAGAGCGTACTCGAGCTCACTTCAACGATCGGAGATATAGAGTCATGAGTTTCTTCTCTGATCGGATCGTACCAGTCGACGAAGGATCCGTCCGCTCGCAGATTATTGGGCTCGCACAAGGCGCCGGGCTCAAAGTCACGAACTGGAGAATAGTCTCGGTCGGCACTCAAATCGTCGAGACAATGGTCGCCGCCGTGTTCGCGTTCGGTAACGTCGTCCCGGCGTTCGTTCGAGGTTTCGCGAGTCTCGACACGTCGACGGATCCCGGGGATGAAGATCTGTATGATCTGGGCAATGTGAATCTCACGCCCGATCGCGGCTTTCTTTCTGTGTACGGAGAAAATACGTACGGGACAGTGCGCGGCGATGCCACATTCGCGTCGGGGATCTTCCATTTTACCAACGCAGGCCCCGGATCGCGCACGATTGGCCCGCAAGGTCTTATTTTCACGCAGACCGGAGGGTCCCCCCCGTCCCCCGCGCCGACGTACACGAACACGGCGGACGCGACGATCTACACGAACCCCGACGGCACGCTTACGATTCCCGCCGGCGGGTCCGCTGATCTCCCGATTCAGTGTCAAGTCAACGGGTCGATTGGTTCGGCGCCCGCCTCGACGATCACGCTCACGACGACGCTCAACGGATGCGGGGGGACCAACGCAAATCCCCTCGTCGGTAACGATCGAGAAGACGCGGAAATTTATCGCGAGCGTTGCCGGCAGGCCGACGCGCGTCTGTCTTTCGCCGGCCCCGCGGATTCGTACTCCTACTTCGCCTCTAAGACCCTCGATGGCTCGGTGTTACTCAACGACGGAGTACCGCCCGTGCCGTCGGGAATCTCTCGCACGCAAGTGACCCAGAGCTCGTCGACTGGCATCGTCAATGCCTACTTCGCCTCAGACTCGGGCGGCGCGATCGCGGCCGACGTGAGCGCAGCGAATCGCAATATTCGCCTACAAGCCCTTGTGGTGCCGGACGCGATCACGTACACCGGAGTCGCCGCGACGACGGACACACTCCATGTCGTCGGCACGGCAAAAATCAAGGCACGCATCGGCGTCACGGCCGCCGCCGTCGCGCAAGCGATCGTCGCCTCCCTCGTCGCGAACGGAAAAAAGATTCCGATCGGGGGCGTCGATCAAGTCGCCGGTGCGGGTGTCGTCTACACGAAAGATCTCGAGCGCTTCGCGGGCGAAGGTTTCGCGGGTATCTACGACGTCGCCGTGTCGACGCCAGCGGGACTCACAACAAACGTCGCGGTCGGGCACGTCACCGCGATCAATTCTGTCGCGGGCGACGGTCTAGGGAGCGGTGACTGGACGATCACCTTGGTAAGCTAATGTCGTTCATCGGCCAAATCCAGCAACTGGTCAGCAACATCGGCCCGTGGTTTTTGCACCAGCGCAATATTGGCACATTACTCGAGTCTTACGGCGCAACGCTCGACTCGGCCGCACTCTCACTCGAGCAGGGGCTTCGCCTTTCGCAACCGCTTCGGTGCGACGTATCAGCGCTTCCCGTACTCTCTGCAGATCGCAAAATTCGGCTCTATCCGACCGAGCCACAGCAGTCCCAACGATTTCGCCTCTCGCAGTGGAAACAACTCCATCGAACGCGCGCGACACACATCGGCGAGCTCAAGCACTCGCAACCGTACTTTTTACCGAGCGTACCGGTCATGCGCATCGTTCATCAGGACGGCGCGGGGGGCTCAGCGACGTGGTGGACGCTCGACGGTACCGGAACTCCGTCCGTGCACGTCGCGACACCGTCGAACTTCAATTACGATGGGCAAGTCACGAAATGGTCCCGGTTCTGGGTCATTTTATACCCACCAGCAGGATTGGTGAATCTCGCACACTACGATGATGGATCGACCTACGATTCGACGGATTTCTACGATGGTGTTGCAGTAACGCAAATTCTTCTCGACCTCGTCGCGATGATCCTCGAATGGCAGGCGCCGCACTCGAGGCTACAAGCGTACATCCTGGCGACCGACCCCGCATCCTTCGACCCGACAGCGACCGCGGTGACAGACCCTTCGGGGTGGACGTCGTTGCCGATCGGGAACTGGGGATCTCCTTTGTCGCCGGGGCCAGTCGTGGTTAGGACGCGCCCGCCCTCGGCACTCTGGATATTTGACTCGGGCCCTTGACGGGCACATAAGCGCGATGTGTGTCAAAATACCTGTATGGATCGTCGCGTCTCTTTGGTACACTCGGATTCAGGCGATCGTGCCTTTTTTCAGGAGTCGGCTAATGAGAAAGATAGTGCAATGTATCTTCGCGCTTTTGCTGGTGTTGTCGGCGGTGCCCGGGTGTGCCTGGCAGGGGGCGGACGCTGAAATGCCCATAGGTCCGATCACGCCCGGGGTACCCGTCGTCGTCACGGCGGATGTCTTGCCGCCCGCTGTTACGTCGATCACGGCACCTACCGCCACTATGCCGGTCGTCAGCGCGGATCTTCAGGCGCTGAGTCTCACGGTAATGAACATAAAAGAGCGTTCTCTCGACCGCGTCGACGGCCATGTGACGGGCACTGTAACGGTCGACAACGGCGGGAAAATCCAGTGCGTCTCTGGATCTGTACTGGAGTCCGACGTCGGCTCGCAGGTGGGACTCGACGGCGCAATATTCTTGGGGCTGAACGTGGCGTCATCGATTTTGGTTGGCAACGGTTTCACGAACGCGGCGGGCGCGATCGTGAACAACGGATCGCAAACGCAAAACGGCGCGGTCGTTCATAATGGCACGACGCGACTCAACGGCGCGACGATTCAAGCCGGTAACGTCGAGCTCGACGGCATCGTAACTAACACCGGCGCAGGGCGAACACGCAAACGCATTATCAATAGCTCGAACTCGTCGATCAATACAGATCGTACGATCGCGGTGTCGCAAGCGGATATCGTAGAGGTTGATTCCCTCTCAGCAGATCGCGCCTACGACATGCTCACGACGAGCGCAGCGGCCGGCGACGAGATCGAATTTACCGCGTGGTTTATGCTTGGCGGTCACACACTCACCATTTGGAATTCGACTCACACATCTATCATCACCACACTCACGACGGGGCAATACGTCAAATTAATGCTAACGCCCGGCGGGACACAGTTCCAAATCGTTGTCAAAGTCGTGTGATTTTTAGGAGGTCTACTTGGGGTTTCTAGTCGGAGTTGTCGGCCTTGTAGGGGAAGACGGTCAAAGGATCGATAAGCCGGACGCGAACGGCAATCGTGCGCCGATCGTACTCGCGCTTGGCCCTGGTCTCTCGGCAGACTCCGCGATCCCCAACGGGGGGATTACGACTGTTACGTTGACTGCCGCGGGGGGCGGCGGAGGGGGAGCAGGCGTCGACGATCTCGAACCACTACGGGAAATTACCGCGAGCGGGCGGGCAAATCTTCAAAATCTCGTCATCGGTAATCTCGCGCAACACTGGATGTTTTTGCCGACGTTCGGTGCAGGAGTCCCCGACGACGCGTCGCTCGTCGTCAAGCCAAACGATGTTCTTCTCGCCGCCGCGGGGCGTTGGGTCAACGTCTCGAGTACGCCGACCGTCAAGTTTTGCACGATGCTCCGGAACTGCAAAGGAGCCTACCACAAGCGCGTGCGGTGTCTCGCCTACGAAGTGCTTGGCGACGGAGGCGGCGGGGAGTTTTATCTCGGAGCGGCGGTGCTCGGCGACGATGGCGGGACGATTTTTACCCCCACGGGAGGCTCTCCATCGTGGATTCGTCAATATACGGGTGCCATCCATTGCGAGTGGTTCGGTGTGCTCGGCCTCGACAACGCAGGATACGCTCATAATAACCGTGTTCGATTCAATGCGATGTGGCTTGCGTACGGTGGCGCCGCAAAGCACTTCATCATCGGGGGGGCGGTGTTACACGTCGATTCGGATATCGGCGAAATGGGCGCCGACGCCAGTAATCCCAAGTGTCTTATTCTCGATAACGGGAGTGGGAGCACGCTCTCGGGCATGGGTCGCGGTTGCGAGATCCGTTACTCGGGTGTCCAACCTCCGAACACGAGTACCTTCCCCGCGGCAACTCTCGCAGTCGTCAAAGCGCAAACGATGATTCAATGCACGATATCCAATATCGTCATTAATGGAGGCAATGGCCTCGCGGGACGCGCACACGTAGGACTTTGGATAAAAGACGAGTGCCAATTTAACGAGGTACACGAGGTCGTTATCGCTAACGCGGCGGGGCGCGCACTCCTCGTGGGGCGGGGCGATGGCTTGGCCACGATTGTGGACGGCAATTCGTTTACAAAGTGCAATTTCGGGAATAGCGGAATCTTCGGCTACGACCCCGGCACCGGCCGTGGCGGTGTGTTGATCTCTGATTTCAACACCAACAACACAACAATCAAAGAGTCGATCATCGCGGTGAACGGCCCCACGGACGGGTACCTCCCATTCCCCGGTGTACACTCCACGCTGGGGGAGGGCGGGATCGAACTCGATCACTTCCCGCGCGGGAATCTCTTTGTCAACAATCAGATGTACAATAACTCTGGGGCGGAGATCCTCCTTACTAACGCATTTGCGTCAGAGGTACACTGGTTTGCGACGGGGGCGATCGAATCTTTCCACTGTCCCGTTCTCAAGATGAAAATAGCGACAGGGGGCGTAGCGAACACCGGCATGGTCGGCGTGACCGGCCTTGTGGTCACCTACGGATTCCGTCAGGTTTATCTGGCGTTCACTTTCGCGGCGAACACGTTCACAGAAAGCGCGTATACCGACGGACACGGCAAAACGAACGGTATTGCGTTCACTCTTGCGACGACCAACGGCGTCACGACGCCTGGAACGCTACCGACCGGTTTCAACGCGACCACGACGTATTACGTGGTCAATGCGACCAAATATACATATCAACTGGCACTGACTCCGGGAGGGACCCCGGTGACGGGATCGGGGGGATCCGGTATCTGCTATTCGTTCGTCGCGTCGTTCTCCCGCCCTTTCACATACGACAGTGGATCTCAGACTTTCACACTCCCCGGGCCCGCGCATGGCTATGTCGTTGACGACGTCATCACCATGGCGACGGTCGGCGGGACGCTTCCCCCCGGCACGCCGGGCTACAATGCCACGATCGGTTATTATGTCGTCGCAGTTACCGGAGGAGCCAACGGCACCGTGCAACTGTCGGGCACGAAGGGAGGGGCTGTTATCGCAACGACCTCGGGTAACGGCTCGGGTAGCAACTGGGTGCGTAGGCCATACAAGATCATTGACGATCAAAGTGGGTGTGGGCTTTACCTCCGAATGTGTGAGTTCAACGGCCCCTCTGGAGGACCCTCGAACGCCGCCGGTTACCCCGGAACCGACCCAGGGGCACAAGTCTACATCGCAAAGGATGCTTCGCCCGGGGCCGGGGGCGCTTATACGCTAGATCTTGGCGACAACTCCGTGCGCTTCTACGGTGGCGCGCGCGAACGCGTAGGCACCCAAATCGCCTTAGTTGGGGCACCGATCGACGGGGGGGTATCGGCTACGGCACCCATCGTCAATCGTCGCAGGTATTTCGAGCCGCTTACCAACGTCACGCCCGTCATCGGGACTGATTTGATGATGCTTCAGCGCGCGTCCGACCATGCGATCGTGACGTGCACGAAAGCCGCGGTAGTGGGTGGCGAAGCGATCCAACCAGCGTCGGTTACGACTACAGGAGCCATCCACGGCGCTACGAACATCACGGCAGACGGATACGTGTATTCGAATTCAGTGAGCCTCGCCGCTTTCGGCCAGTATGGTGCGGCGACGACCTATAGCGGAGTCTGGTGCAACGGCGCCACGCCGGGAGGATCGCAGTTTAGTTTCTTGTCCAACAATTCAAACACGATCATCAATGCTCAAGCGACGCTTTCGATTGACATTGCGTTCAACTCGCTAATTTCAATGACGAACGTCGGTGGATTGAAGCTCGGCTTTTATACAGGCTCGGGAGGCGTCTTACAAGCGACGCGCGCCGGGCAGATCACCGACAGTACCGGGAGCGCCGCGACGGGGGCGGCAGTCGACGTGACTACGACGGGGCTTGCCGATCCCACGAAATGTAACGACAACTTCCATCGCATTTTGGCAAAACTCAACGCGATTGAAGCAATGCTATCCGCGGCGGGCGGCGGGATTGGGGTGTCAGCATGAGAACCTTCACACAAATAGTCTTCAGTCTATTATTACTGACCCTAGCCGCCACTGCAGACGCGGGGGGAAGCACGTGGACTTCTTGGCGTCGCCCTTGGATCCCTCGAGACGCGGGCGGCGCGGTTCTATGGGTTTCCGCGAGGGATCTCTCGACTACTCCTGTCGGGACGTGGTCGGATGCGAGTGGCGCGGGACACAATTTGACGCAGGCCACAACCGCGAATAAACCCGCATGGTCTGCCACGAGTGGCCCGGCGAGTCATCCCTGCGTGACCTCGGACGGCGTCAACGATGAATTGCAAGCCGCATTCACACTAGCCCAGCCTACGCAAGTATTCGTGATCTGGAAAGCAATTACACTCGCGTTTGGTACCGGCATTATGGACGGTGTGGGAGGTAACAAACTCCGGATCTATGAGGGGTCATCGACCGCATTCGTCATGAACGCCGGAACAGATCTGACCGTGAACAATTTAACCCCGACCCTATTTCATATGGGTACCGCGCTTTTCAACGGAGGATCCTCCACGTACAAGCAAGATGGCGTAAGTAAGGCCTCGGGGAACGCGGGATCCGCAACGTCCGGCGGTTTAACGTTGTTCACGTTCGGGGATGGGTCGAGTAACCCGATCAATGCGTCTGTGTGTGAGGTAATAATTTTCCCTTCGGCCGTATCGGCATTCAACGAAAATGCGATTTTGGAGTACGAAAAACGTCAATGGGGTTTCTAAGGACTTTTATCGCAATGAAAAAGAAATTCTCGCATTTAGCCGTATTTATACTCGCCATTTTCGGCGCGCTCGTCATGACCGCGCCTTGGGCGGGAGCTGTAAATCCAAGCGGAAATGGCCAAACCGTCAAAGCTAATAGCGTGTCAGTCGCCATCGCGAGCGACCAAACGGTACCCATTTCCGGGACTATTTCGGTTGACACTTCGTTACTGTCTACAGCGGCGAAGCAGGACACGGGGAACACCTCCCTAGGTACAATCGCGACGAATACGACGGGCGTAGCGACGGCCGCGAGGCAGGATACAGGGAATACGTCGCTCGCTACGATCGCGACGAATACGACGGGCGTCGCTACTGCTGCAGCTCAAGCAACCGCACTTACGGCACTCAATCTGCTAACGATGCCGAAGAGCACGACAGCCGTTACGATCTCCGACTCTACGGATACTACGGCGTACTGCGGTAAGGGATTCTGGGTCGGTGTGGCGGGGGACGTTGCCGTCAAAATGCTCTCCGACTCGGCCGCTACGACCCTCAAAAACGTCCCCTCGGGAGCCTTCGTCCCGGGACAGTTCCTACGCATCATGAGCACCAACACGACCGCGACCAACATAATTTGTTTCGGAGGTACCGGTTAATGTCTACGAAAATATCTACAATCCCGCAAGTCGTCGTCGGTAATGGAATCGCTACCGCGCTCGGCACGAAAACAGGATCCTACATCATCGTTCAAGCCGCGAACGCGAACACCGACTTGGTCTGGATCGGGGGGGCCGACGTCGTCGCGGGATCGGGCATCGAGCTCGCACGCGGGCAGAGCGCACAAATTCCGATCGAGGATTCGGCGAAACTATTCGTGATCGCGAATACGTCCGGACAACTTGCGGGGGGCCTCGCCGTAACGCCGACATTCGCTATCGGGCGATGAACCTATCGATCGCCGAGCGCGTCGCGCAACTCGAGGAGCAAAATAAGTCGTGCGCCGAAGAACGGCGAGAACTCGGAGATAAAGTGTCTGAACACGATCGCACCTACCAGCAAATCCGCGGCAGCATTCGAACACTCGTGATCTTGTGGGCCGTGCTCACTAGCGCGGTCGGTCTCGCCGCTGCGAAGTATGTCGCACGTGAAGCGGGCGCGCAGGTAGCGCCTTTCGCCGGCGCACGCTAGAATACGTCCATCATGAAGGACATTTTCGCTAGTCCGTTTTTTCAGAAAATGTGTTACCTCGGTGCGTCCGTGGGAATTTACGTGCTCGCGCACAAATTCCCCGACATCAAGGACTACCTCCTTGTGCTCGCGGGTACTCCCGTCGGCGGGGCGCTGCTGGCCCGCCCGGGGGACGTCACGCTTACGCCCATTCGAAACGCGCCGCCTCCCCCACCCATCCAAGATGGTGCCCTATGAAGCGCGGGGCGTTTCTTGGAGCACTCGCGGTCATGACCATGGGTGCCGGCTGTTTGGGTTCGCAGGGCTTGCCGACCTTCACCGAGGCCGACCTACACAAAGCCGTGTGCGTGGCCAAGGGTGAAACGGTGATCGCGCTCACCGATAGCCCGACCGAGCAAGCCTTACGCCTCGAGAACCTCGTGCGCTTCGACGATGATTGCCGCGCGGTGTTCGGCGACGCGGCGGTCAAGATCACGGTGACGGAGAGCCTCGATCCCGACGGGGGCGCACAATGACCCCCGACGAGGCCGATCTGATCCTCGGGGCGATTAGCGTGTTGCGGGTGTCTTTGCCCGTTCTCGCCATCGCCGTGCCCGCCTCGGCGCCGTTCGATGACGCGGCTGATGTGTTCCTCAGGGAAGCGTTCGAGGCCGTGGTGCGACTCGAGAAGCCAGGGCAAGGCACGCTCGCCGCGGAACTCGCGGCCAAGGTGAAGAACCGCGAGGATGTTCTCGCTGCGTGGCGGGTGGGCATGGCCGCCAAGGCAGCGTTGCCTCCTGATGCTCTCCGGGCACTCTTGCGAGGGCCGACCCCATGACACCCGAGGAACTCCCGGACGTCCTCACGCACGTCGGGCCCGAGGAGCTCGCCACAGCCCTTGTGATAGCGTGGCGGGCCCTCTTTGGGGTTGCCCCGGCCCGCAAGTCTATCCTCGTGCTCCTGGCCCAGAGTGCGCTCGAAACGGGCCGGTGGAAGTCGTGCCACGCGTGGAACCTCGGGAACTTCAAATCGCGCCCGGGCGACGGGCGATCGTGGACGTTCTACCGGTGCAACGAAATCCTCAACGGCAAGATCGAGTGGTTCAATCCACCGCACCCACAATGTCGTTTCCGGGCATTTCAGAGTCTACAGGAAGGCGCCGTGGACTACCTCGGTTCGATGCGCCGGAACTTTGCCAGCGCGTGGCCGGCTGTGCTTTCGGGCGACCCACGCGCGTTCGTGTGCTCGCTCAAAGCCGCGAACTATTTCACCGCGGATGAGGGGCCCTACGAACACTCGGCAACGTCGATCTTTCAGCAGTACACCGGGCAACTACAGTTCCAAATTACGCCGGAGGGCCCGGTGATCGACGACGCGACCCAAGCGAGGGTGCTCGCACTCGTCGACCAAACATCGTGGGAGCTCGCGGGCATACTCACTACGTCGGGGGGCGACGATGGTACGGCCTAAGGGATCGACCATCGATATCGAGTTCGGCGACCCATTCCGCGACGAGGAAACAAAAACAACGTGCCCTTCGTGCAAGGGGTCAACGTTCGAAAACATTTCCGAGGAAAGCCCGGGGCGGTACCGCGTTCGACAATGTAGCGCGTGCGACGGCGCGGGCATGGTATCGGCAACCAAGGCGAGCCAAATTAGAATGCGTCGGCCGACGTTGCCAGATCGCTAGGGGGCGTCAACGTTGCCGCGTGCCGAGGGGAGCAGCCAAGGTCTCGATGTAGCCAGTTGCCTTCTCGAGCTCGCTGCGCAGTCGCTCCACCTCGTCGAGCAAGGCGGGGATGTCCTCGCGGGCGTGCGCGACGAAGGTAGCGTCGAGGCTGCCCTGAACGGTCGCGGTGTCGCCGCCCCGGATTCGGACGCTGGCTACGCACGTATCGGGGAACTTGTCGAAGTCGTCGTCGACAGCCTCGCGCCCACCTTCGGCCAAAAGCCGCTCGTCAAGTTCCCGCTCCATGCGCATGTGCACGTCGGAGAGAGGTTTGCTGACGATGGCCGAGTAGCCGTTGTAGAACCAAGGCCCATTCTCGGCGGCATCAGCCCTGGCGCGAATCGCCCCTAGGTCGAGCCTGGTAGCCTCCGCCTTCGCCGGCTCGATCGGGGCCTTGCGGAGGGCCTGCGCTTCGGCGCACTTGATATTGAGGGGCGGGCGACGGATCATTTCGCCCCCCTCGTGAAAGTCACGCCCGAAAGTACCGGTGCCTCGTCGGGGTTGGCGGTTAGTTGTCGCCGCAATTCGGCATTGATCGCCATCGAGTTCGGTAAGAGAAAGCGTGCGTCCATCAGGTGCAAATTTGAAACAGACCACGCCCACGGGGATCCCTGCGCGACTCCGCCCGCGAGCATGATCGCGGTGGAGGCTCCTTCGGTGTCGCCCGCCGATGCGAGTTCCGCGGCACGCACCGATGCCTCGGCAACGACTTGGCCGCATTGGGTATCGTACTCGCTGATCGCTTTTTTGATCGTATCTTCGATCGCCTTATAGCTTAGCTTCGGCCCGCGAAAGACTTCATGTGTACTTTCGAGCTCGGCGAGTGGCTCTTTCATTCAGGAACTTCTCACGTGCGTCGAGTCGCTTCCAGCGCATTTGCACGTCGACGAGCGCTGCTGCAAACGCCGCGCGGAGTTCGGGCGTCGTGACCGCCATGAGCGTGAGGCGTGCGAGCATCATCTCCGCTCCCGTCTTCTCGAGCAGCATTTCGTTAACGATTTCGAGGGTTAGTCGGGACATATCAATCTTTCTTTTGAGGCCACGCTTGACGAGCGCACACGCCGTGCAAAGTCCACGAAACGCGCTTTCTGGGAATGTGTCGATCCATGTTTGCTCGTCGGGGCCGGCTCCACACCCTCTGCACTCGAGGTGATTGCCGTAGCTGTTTAAGCTCATCGCGGATTACCTCGGCGACGCGACATCCATCCACGCTTTTGCTCGCCACGCAATCGACGCGAGATGTAGGCGCTATCCGCGTCGATTGCGCGGTGATTCGGGCAGGGATTGCCGGTGCGTTCCTCATACGAGCAGATCGCATTAAGTCGAATCCCGCGACGACGCTGCGCGCAATGCCGAACGATGCCCAACACCACGAAAAAAACACTGATGGCGAGGCTTAGAAATATCATCGCGGTGCCTCTCGAATCCCTTCCTTCGCAAACCACCAACGGCCGAGCCCATACGCGTCGATCGCATTGTGCGTCAGCGACGGCGGGAGCTTCGCGGCGGCGAATACCGCGGCGTCGGCTTCATCCATCCAGCGTTCACGAATTCGCCTCGTCATGATCTCTTTCGCGGTCGTGCCTTTCCATTTCGCGGGAGGCACCTCCTCGACGCAATTCGCACTCACGGACATAATGATCGTTTGCATTCGCCGGGCGAGTGCGACGAGATCGATGCGCGACGCTTTGCCGCGCCCGCCGTGGGGCTTCTCGATGACGAGGCGCGTGTAATGCGGGCCGGTCGGCAACTTTTCGGGCTTACGTGTGATGCCGATCCAATAAAGACGCCCGCGCTCGTCGAACACCGCCCATCCCGCGACGCGTCCCGGATCGACGAAGAGAATCACTTGATCCTCCGAAGCGGCGGGCGAATTCGTATGACAGGCGCGGGACGCGATTTCATTTTCACCCATACGGCTAACCCCCCGACGAGGACACCTAGCACGAAGCCTGGAATGACGATCACAGCCACACCTTATGGCCGTGCCGAGTTCGATGAACCGATCCCCCCGCGTCGACGTAGTACACGGTCCAACGTGCGCCGCGTACGAAGAGCGTTTCGCCAGGATCGCCGATGTTGATCACGGCGTGCACGGGGATCGGGAGCATTCCATTTCGGTATCGGTGAAGTCGACCCGAGGGTTTCATCTCATTTTCTCCCAATACGCGATCCGGTGCCGCGCGATCTCGCAGTATTCCGCGCTCTCGTCGATACCCAGGTAATCGAAACCTTCGGCGACGGCGGCGCAACCCGTCGAGCCGGATCCGTTGTAGGGGTCGAGCACAATGCCGCCCGGCGGCGTCACGAGGCGCACGAGATACCGCATAAGCTCGAGACCTTTCACGGTCGGATGGATGTTCTTTCGCCCCCCTCCGCGCCCCGCGCCGGCTTGCGGGCGATCGACTCCGGCGCTCCCGTCTTTCCGCCCCGTTGCCTCTCCGCCGGTGCGCGCGGGCAACGTGTCGCACCCCGCTTCGCGCTCAGCGCGGGGCGCCTTCGGGGCGTAAAAAACGTTGAAATAGCGGGAGGCTCCGCCGGAGTCGCCGAATGTCGCCCCGCGATTCCCCGATGAAGGCCCCATTTTCCCATACACGTTGCCCGCGCGTTCGTACACGGCACCTTCGCGAAAGGTGCCTGATTTTTTCGGCCCCGCTTGCTCGTCCATCTGCCCCACGGGGCAATCCGGCGCGCACTGCCCGAGCACCGCGCACATGTCCGAGTGACTTAGGACGAGGTTCGCCGGCCATCCGCCCCCTGGGTGCAGTATCATCCCCTGACCGGGAGGCGCGGCGATCTTTTCGGCCGTGGGGTCCAATGAGACGCCCGACGCCTTCCAGGCCTCCCCCCGCTCATCCCAATCGCGTGGGACGCGGCACGCCCCAATATTGAGCGCCCCCGTGCCATGCGCGAGGAGGTTCGCCGCGAGCGTTCCCTCCATCGGCTTCCGAGCGACCCACCAATCCTCACATCCCGGCTTTAGATTCGTGTGCCAGTCGTCGCGCTCGCGCGCCGCGGGAGTCGCCCCGGTCGTGCGTTTGAGCGTGATCGCATCGGCGGTGCCAACTCCGACGCCGTACGTCCCTCCCTTTTCCTCGGTCGTCATGCCGGCGTTTCCGCCGACGCGGTACTCCCCGACGACGGGGCGCATCGCTAGCCCGAGCTCCGGGCCGAGTAGCTCAATGTCGATCGCCTTCGACGCGTCGCGCGCGTGGGGCATTCCAGACCCAAACACGTGATGAATTCGATCACGAATTTCGAAGCCTCCGTCCTCGATGCCGAGCGCCGTGTAGTGCGACGTTCGGGGAATCGCCCACACGAGCGCGTAACCTCCGGGTTTGAGAACCCGCGCGCATTCGATCATGACCGCGCGAAAACGCGCGTATCCGTCGGATGAGTCCCATTTTCTCCCCATGAAATCGATCCATGCGGGGGGATCCGTAACGATCGAATCAATCGAGTTCGCGGGGAGCGATCGTAAAAGCGACTCCGACGGGCCGGTGAGTACGCGCCACGTCATCGATTAACCCAGAGATCGAAAATCGTCGCAACCATAACGCCTAGCCCCGCGCCGATAAGCAACGCGCCAGCGGCAATCATTTCGCCGCCTCGACCTTTCGCACCGTGACGCATCTATTTTCGGCGACGCCGACCATATCCCCCGTCCCCTTGCCCCCGGGGAATGCGATGACGAGCTCCGGGCGTTCGGACTCAAACATGCGCCGGTTGCGGATTGGGCCCTCTGCCTTACCCTTCGACCCGGTTTTGAACTTTGCGGGGTACCCGTGAAAGTCGACCTCGCGCTCGACGGCCCACTGTATCGCGAGGAGGTCTGCGCCCCCGACCGCACACGCGCCGGTGATGATGAGTGTGATTCGTCCCGGGGCGCCAGGGCGCGTGGCATGCACGGCGTCGAGTTCGGCGTACAGGCGATCGCGATCCGCGTAGTCGCGTCCGCCAGTGACTAGGACTTTCATTTTCTGCCTTTCTTTGCGCGCCTACGCGCCTTTCGTTTATCGCAACGCGCGAGGCCTTCATTTACCCAATCGTCCAGCACATCGCCGAGATCCGTGAAAAGCAGCGCAAAAAATAGCGTCTCGGAGCAAAATAGGAACTGGACGAGCGTCATCGCGGAAATGGCGCCCACGCCGATACGACGAGGAGGCCGAGGCGAGAGATCCGGTAGACGATTGCCTGTTTGCGTCCGTCTCCAGTGCCAACTCCCTCGATCAAACCTCGCCGGAGTAGGGCCGCATCGGTAGCGCCGTGCACTCGCCGTGCGCACTTCCGTCGTGAGTCGCTCGCGAAATACCAAAGGCGTACGCGCATCGGGCGAGTGACGCGCATGCCAATCGCCGGTGTTGCCGAGTCTTCCGATCGCGGGATGCTCATACCAATCCTTTACTCCACCGGTGACTACGTGTCAAATCTTTCGTACGCCCGCGCATCCCCCCGGCCGCGCATCCCCCCGGCCGTGCTACGCCGCCTCTTTTTCTTCCCACGGAATCAACCGGCCCGCGGCGTCGTACAGGCTAATCGCGTCCTTCGACCATCGCCGCGCTAAACACGGCTCGGACTTCGTCTTAAGGTCGGGCAAAATCTCCTCGGCGACCCCATCCATGATCGCACTCATGCGCATCGCGCGATCATGCGCTAATGCGTCGTCGGGACACTCGGCGAGAACTTGATCGTGTACCCAGTTGATCGGACGACACCCGAGCAAGATCGAGTGCTGCGTAACGTCGTAGCACTCGCGCGAGATCCGAAACATCGCCTCTTTGCCGATGACTTGCGCGAGCGCGCTAAAATAGTTGTTACACGCGTCGGTGTAGACCGCACCGCCTCGAACCATGCCGCTAACGAAGTGCTTGATCGTCGCGACTTTGAGCGGCCGGCGCCCCTCTTTCGTGAGGAATACCGAACCGTCGGGATTGAGCTTCGGCATCCACGCGTGCGCGTTTTTGATCCACGCAAAGTAAGGCTTCGCCTCGGGCCATGTTGCCAGCCAATTCGTGTGGAGATTTTTCGATGCCTCGTTTGAGAGAATGATATCGTATTGTTCTCTTGCGAATCCGATGAAAGTCTCCCACCCCATGCCACCCATGTACCCAAAATTCCCGGGCTTTGAGATCTGCCGAGCGTCGCTCGCGGGTGTCGGTAGGCCTTTCTCACCGCGTTCCTTTGCGGCTTTCTCGGCTTTGAGCATCTCTTTTGCACGTTCGTACGTGACGCCAAGAATGCGCGAGCCGAGGTCGAGATGCGGATCAAGCCCCGCGTTTAGCAACTCCGCCATTCGACTATGACCGAGAACCCAAATACAGATCTGCGCCCACGTCCGGAGCTCGATCTGCGGATAGTCGTTATCGATGATCAGGTGCCCGGGGCGCGGTATGATCACCTCGCGCATCCCGACCATGCGCGGAAGATTTTGCACTTGCGGATCGTAGGAGCTAGTTCGACCGTTCAAATTCAACCCGTCAAAGTTCGGGTGTATTTGCGGGTACCCGCGGAACGCGACAACGTCTTTCGTCAAAAGAGATTTGAGCGATGAGATCCGGGCGTAGCTCTTCAGCACGGGGTCGAATTCCGCGAGCGCCTTGCACGTATCCGAGTCCGTCGACACCGCCGGGGCACTCTTCACGCCACCGCTCGTCATCTTGAGCTCGACACCGGCTTTTGCGGCGGCGATCGTGAGTCGCTCCCTCGTCGCCGCGATACTGCGCGTGCGCTTCTTATCGTTCCGAATGAGTCCTTCACGGATCAAGATCTCCTCGAGCTTGTCGTACTCGTCCCCAATCTTTTTGGCGAAGCGCTCGAGTCGCCCTTGGTCGGTGCGAAACCCCCAACAGTGAATTAGGTGGAGCCACCAATCAGCGCGTGCCTCGCGATACTGGCTTTCGAGGTACGTCGCGTAATGTTCCTGCGCCTCGAAGATCTCGAGGGGAGTCGAGGCGTCGTCGAGTGCGTACGAAACGGCTTCGGCGGGCCATTGCGCGAGGGGCACCGGTCGGAGCTCGCCATAGCGCTTGCGCCACGTGTCATCGCCCTTTTTCAGCTCCCGCCCGAGGATTCGCTTCGACATCTCGCCGAGGCTGTACGGGTGCGGCTTTCCCTTCGCGGGGCGGCGGAGGTCCCCCGCCGCGATATCGAGGAGCTTTTGCCGGGCGCTAAGATCGGTGATCCGATCCTCTGAGTACGCCGCGAAAATCTTCGGAATGAGATCGGGGAACTCGGCGCCGACGACGGCGCAATCGTACGGGAGATTGACACCGGTCGAGAGGGTCGAAAAGATCGAGGAAAACATATCGCGCGCGGGCAGGGGCGCGCCGTCGCCGTCATACTTGAAAAGCAGGCGCCCCCCACCCGTCCACGCCATCGAGCAGCATACGAGCGGCGGGGCCTTTCGGAGCTCGTCGAACTTGACCGTTTCGGTATCGAAAGCGAGCACTAGCGCCCCCGGAACGTCACGGAATCCGCCGATCGTCGGTACCGATATTTCGCAGCGCGAACGTTAGCAACGTCAACGCGTGCCACGCGACACACGCCATATGATGGACACCCATTTCAGGATCGATGTCCTCACCGATGGTCCATCGCCAAACGTGGCGCAGTAAAGCACCAACGGATAGCGACCATCGGTATCCTTTTAACCAGTTGTGCTCGTCATATTTCTTCGCACCTCGCCCATAAAGACGAGCGACCTCCGCAAGTGCATCGAACGGGATCAAGTCGAAACGTTCTAGCTTTTGCCCTTTTTCGCCGCCCGTTGCGGGATCGACGATGCGAATTTCTTCGGTCGAATCGCTCACGATTCCCCCGCAAGCCACGCGCGCAGTGCATCGACAGTGAAAAACACCGGGATCCCGAGCAGTTCGGCCTCAGCTTTTTCGCCCCGCGCACCGAAGCTCTTTTCCCAATATGCAGTTAGGATCATCGCGTCGCACCGACGCAAGAGCGCGAGCGTCCCTGCAATCCAAAACGGATACGGCTGTACGTGTTCGAAGTCGGGGCGGGACGTGTTCGCGTGCGGAATGACCGGCATCGCGCCGAGCTCCGCGACTTTGATCCCGATGTCCTCGGCGCGTGCAATGTTAGCGTCAACACCTTCTCGCGTCATCGCGGAGAATGGCCCAGCGACGTAGACTAGTTTCATTTTTCTTACCTTTCATCGAGCGCCGCGCGCCCCGCCGGCCGGACGGGTAACGTCTAATCGAGGCGCTCGATGAAAGGCCCCGCGTAGCGTTGGATCGAACGCTACGCGGGGAAAAGATTATTGCTGGACGGGCAACCAGTTGTGCTTTGTGAAGTGCTTTCCGGGCGTCTTTCGCGATTCTTGATCGACGGTCGTCAACGCAAGTTTGCGCCCGCGTAGGGGATTTGTCGGTCCGGTGAAGTGCACGATCGCCGGGGGTTCGTAAATCCCCTGCTGACCAAGATGCTGTTCCCACTGCGGATCGCCAGGGCGTCCCCCATGCAATGCGGTGAGGATCGCTTTGAGATCGGGCTTTCCGTATTTCATGAGGTCGAGTACCTGCGCGTAACGGTTGCCCGCGACAACGCCGGGCACGTTCGACTGTAAAATCGAACACTCGATCACAATCATGATGTGACCGAGCTTCGCGGGGTCGCGTGACTCAATCGCTTTGAGTTCCTCGATTTGCACGAGGAACGCACCGAGCGGAAAAAACGGCGTTTTCGTGAAAACCTGCGATTCGCCGACACCGGCGAACGGACTACCGAACGGGGCGGCGCCGGGAGGCGGACCATATGCCCACGGGCCTTGCGGAGCGGGCGGTTGTGCGGCGGGTTGGGCCCACGGGGCGGCGCCGGGGGGCGGGCCTTGCGGAGCGGCGGAGGGTTGCCCGTACCCGGGAGGGCCTTGCGGAGCGGCGGGTTGCGCCCACGGGGCGGCGCCGGGAGGGCCTTGCGGAGCGGCGGGTTGGGCCCACGGGGCGGCGCCGGGGGGCGCGCCTTGCGGAGCAGCGGGTTGGGCCCACGGGGCGGGCGGTTGTGCGGCGGGTTGGGCCCACGGGGCGGCGGGTTGGGTGGGTTGAGCCCACGGCGGGGGAGGTGCGAAACCTTGTGTCATTCGTCCTTCTTTCTTCTTTGCTCTGTACGGTTTTTTTACTGGGTGTCAAATGATTATTTTCGGGCCGGCGAATCGTGCAGTGCGTAGAGCGCGCGCTTCGAAGTCAAACACGTCGGGTATTGTCACGTCGGCGTAAAGGACTTTCGCGGGCAACCCGCTCGAGTCGACGACATAGCGACTTTCGGCCATGATCGATAGCCATGCGTTAGCGTCTGCCTTCGACCATATCGCGATCTCGACTGTTACCTCGTCGGCGACTTGTCCCGGGCGATGCGTGCGGCCGAAAGACTGCTCAGCGGCGTCAGACCCTTTCGGCGGTACGGTGAAAAAGTTATCGCACCAATACTCTTGTAAATTGCGCCCTTCTTTGTTCGATTCGATCGATACGATGATTGAACCGTCGCGATCCGGTCGTGCGTCCTCGATCGCCATGCCTGACGCGTCGAGCCCCCCGCGTTGAAAGTAACGCGCGCCGGTCTCTTTCGCGAGGCGATTGCCAAATTCGATGTGCTCGACCCACACAAGGCCTTTATTTCGATCCATCCAATCGGCGACGCATTCCCACGGCGCGTCATCGTGCCACACGGCGACTTGCTCGATTTTGAACGTGTCGCGAATCGCGACCCATGCCGCATACGCTCGGCGCGCGTCCTCCCACATCTGCCCGCGCCGATGTACCGAGTTGCACGCGTTCGCTACTTGCCATTCGGAGTCTAGTCGCTGATCACGATCGGAATTACCGATCACGTAGCGCACCGCCGCGTGCCACTCGGCGCGTGCATTTTTCCACGGTTCCGGCGCGGGCGGGTCCCAAAAATAACAAAAGCCTCGAGCCATCTCGCGCTCGTGTCGCCAGTTCTCGAGCCCCCCCGATGTCGTTGTATCGTTCGGTAATACCCCGTCGAGGCGAAACTTCGAAAAGATCTCTTCGGTACGTGACGAGTAGTCCGGTTCGGGAGCTTCCTCGATGAGCAGGCTCGCCCCGTCGTACTCTTTCGCGTACGCGACGACTCCTGGCGTTTCGATGAGTCGTCGACGAAAGCCCCGTCGCGCGGCGGTCGTCGGATCGAGAATGCGTCGTTCCTCCTCGGTAGCGAACTCGAGCAGTGCGCCGACCTCGACGCGATCCTCGTCGTCGACTTTCACGTTCAGCGCGCCGGCCCAATCTTTCAAAACGCTATACACGCGCGGCACCGGAGCGGCGTTCTTGTGCGTCCACCCGACTACGTGCGTATAGTCCTCGATCTTATCCTTCGTGATCGTGCCGGATAATGCGACCTTGATTACATTCGGGTGCGTGTCCATGAAAAGACGCATTTTGCGCGTGCAAGCCGCTCGTGGATTTTTGAATCGGTGCACCTCATCATCCATGATCAGATCGGGATCGGCGAGGTCGAGAATTCCGAGCGGTTGTCCGTGATAGCCGAGTTGCTTTTCATCGCCGTAGTCGCGCGAGAGTTGCTCGTAGGAGATGATCCGAAGCGTCGAGGGCGCGCGCCAGTCTTTCGCGTACCGCGCGAAGTCTCGCGGCGTTTTTACGTCCCGAAGCTTCGCCGGGAGTATGAGAATCGGGCGCACCGAACCGAGCACCGTCGGCGCGAGGAACGAGACGAGCGTTTTCCCCGAACCGACCGGCATCGGACCGAAGAGGCATCGATGGTGATAAAGCTCGGCGAGGGCGACCGCTTGAATCGGGCGGAGTGTTGCCGTGCTTCCGGGCAATCGTAACCACGCGGACATCTCGAATACGAGTTGAACGACGCGCGGATCGTCGTCGTTCCACTGTCGACGAGGGAGTCGCGCGATCCGCTCGAGTTCCGACGTATGCGCGACCGCTCGCGGCGCTAGCTCACTCGGGCCCGCTACGGGGGCGTGAGAGAGTAGCGCCGCGAGGCGCGCGGAGATGTCCGCGACAGAGGTCAATTTCAGGAAAGGTACGAATCGATCGCGTCGCGAATCGATGAAAGCATTTCGTCGAATTTGTCGCCCCCGTCCGCCAACCCCGCCGGCACGGGCACTGCGCCCGCTTCTACGCGCGGCGTGCGAGGCTTCCGCGGACCCTTACCGGGAGCTCGGCCGGGTGCCGCGGGGGCGGGAGGCGCGGCGGTGGGGGCCGGCGGCGCCACGAGTCCGAGGAATTGTGCGCCCTGACCCATCGCGACGGGCACTTGCGTGCCGGGGATTTCAAATCGCTTTCCCTGCCATTCAACGGCGTAGATCGCATTCGGTGAGATCTCGGGGAGCGGCGCGGGTGGGGGATTGATCGCGGCGGGCGCCGGTGGGGGCGCGACGAAAGAGGACGCAACGTTCGCAACAGGGGGCGGCGGAGGCGCGCCATATCCCGGCGCGATGACGGGGGCGGCGGGCGGGGGGGCGAACGCGCCCATCAGTGCATCGAGTCCGCCGGGGGCGGCGGGGGGACCTGCAAACGGATTTTGATTAGACATGATTCCTCCTAGACGTTGTTCTACGGTTACGTGACAGTACGAGAGATGCGGGCAAGATTCACCGAACGCGCGACACGCCGCACCATTTGTTGCCATAGTACGCACGTCGGGGGGCGCTTGCAAAAGTTTTATTATTGTTTTACCAATTTCGTTCACGCCGCGCATTTGTGCGTATGCCTGCGCGGACTCAAGAAACGCACGCGAGGGGAACGCTGCGCGCTCGCCGCGAAGCATGTAAACCCAGTTCAGATGCACACCCTTCGCGCCGAGTCGAATATCGTCCCACGCATACAGCGTGCGCTCCATCCCCCCGGCGAGTGCGGAGCTCGTCGGGGCTCTCTTGAGATCTCCGGTCGTTTTATGATCCCCGCAAAGCGTCGTGCGTTCGGCGGCGGAAAGAGGCGCCCAATAGTCTTTAAAACCGGTGTAATGCACGCCTTCGAACTCGTAGTGAAACTCGGTTTCGACACGCAACCCCGGGAGCGTCGGCGGCGGCGTGTGTGGAATACCACCGAGGAGCGAGAGTGCCGCACGCGTCTCGTCGGACTTCGGTGCGAGGCTATTGAGCGTCGGTAGACGCCCGAATTTGAGATAGTTCTCGGCCATCGTGTGAAGCACGATCCCGAAGCGCGCAAACTTCCCCGTCGGCTCGCGTCGATGCATGACGTAGTTGAAATACCAACGCGTAGGGCAGAGCTCGAACTTTTCGATTTGGGACTTGGAAAGTTCGAGGAATGGTTTCGACGCGAGCGGTGTATTGCGAGATCCACAGTAGGGACACTGTCCGTAGGATAACCACGCGGTTTCGGGCACGCCCTCGCGCGAGCGGAACTCGTGCCCGCACGAGCACCACGGGCCGCGAGATTTGGTCAATGGATCCCCAAATACGGTCGCACGATCTCAACGATATCTTCGGGGTGCCCGTCGCTCTTGAGGCGGATTTTTTCTTCTAGCGAGAAGTTTTCCGCAAAGAAATTTCGCGCTCGAGTTCGCACCCCTTGAATCCACGCGGCACTTTGCGGGGGTCCGCGCAATAGTCGGCGTTTCTCCGCCGACCAAGGCAGACACTCTAGTAGGAGGCATCGAACTTGCGGTGGGTCGACCCAACCCCGCACGGTCTCTACGGCGCGCTTTGAAGCGAATTTCAATCCGTCGAGAATGATCGTCGACGAATCAGCGAGATGTGTGTACGCAAAGTCGAGTGCGGGATAAATGGCGCCGGGAGGCACGGTATCCCCGCCGTCGAACACGTCGCCGCGATAATGGCCAACCGCTGAGAGTGGCCCCGAAATCGTCCATTTCGGCCAAGGATTTAAGGTGTAGGGCGAAGGGCCGAGTAGTGCCCGAGCGAGCGTTGTTTTGCCCGCGCCGGGCTCGCCGACGATCCATACGACAGTTCGATTCATCGCTTCACCGGTTCCGTTCGCACATTTCGCATCATTTCATTTCCACCCTCGAATTCCCCCGCCAACGCGTGCGCATCGAGGATCGCTTTCGAAAGCGGGGGCGCCTTGACTTGCCGGCACACGCATGGAACACGTATCCATCCTTGTTGTGCACCTCTTCCCCGTTGCCCGCACCACCCTCGTCCCCGACAAAAGCCGCACTGCGTTCCCTGAGGCTCCGGAGGCATGATCGGGTAGGTACCGTAAATTTGACACAGTGTCAAGGATACTTGCGTTTCTGTGCGCGCCGTGTATATTCGCACTTCATGACCGTGAAACCTTTTTCCGCGTGGGTGCGTCGCGTTGGCGGAGTCGTTGCGGCGGCTAAGATCCTCGAGTGTTCCCCCGCAATGGTTTCGCGAATCGCGAACGGTAAACGCCTGCCGGGCAGAGATCTCGCGACGCGCATTGAGCGCGCGACGTGTCTCCCACGAAAACGCGCTTTACTGCGCCCGCGCAAAGGAATCCTCGCAACGCGTTGGTCATGACACAAGGCTTCGGCGAAATCGATCCCGGCGTGGACGCGCCTCCTTTGCCCGAATTGCGATACCCCGCGCGGCCCGAACTCGCTGTTCAATTTCTCGACGTGCTTAGCGGCGTACCAGGGTCGGGGCAGTGGAGTTTTCAATCCTTCGACGATGTTGAGCTATTCGACGAAGTAAAGCAAAAATGGACAGGGCGAAAGCTCCCCGAACTCGCGAAGCTTGCGCACGGAGCGATCTCCGGTGCCGCGTATCTCTTACAGGACCTAAATAATCGCGGAGCAGGCGTTTTCGTCACAGTGAACGAGACCGATCTACGCGGACGCAGCTCGAGAAACATTCAAGCGGTGCGCGCGCTTTTCATCGACAAAGACGACGGTCCGATGGACGAGTCGCGAGTGACGATCCCGCCGTCGATGCGCGTTCGTACCCCTGGAGGCGAGCACGCCTATTGGCTTCTAGCGCCCGGTGAGCATCTCGACGACTGGAAACCCGCGCAGCAGGTTCTCATCCAGCACTTTCAAAGCGACCCCCCGATTCACGACCTTCCGCGCGTACTCCGTTTGCCGGGGTTTTGGCACTGTAAGAGAACGCCGACGCTCATCGATCAAGTATGGTACGGCGACACGACGCGACGCTTTACGATCGCGGAGGTTATGCGCGCGTATCCCCGTGTACGCCTCGTCGGCGGGACGAAGACCTCTCGCCCGCTCTCCGCGGCAAGCTCCGCACCGACCATCGAGGTTGGCGGGCGTAACGTCTACCTAACGAGCGTCGGAGGCTCTCTTCGAACGCGCGGGGTCGAGCACGATGCGATCCTTATCGCCCTCCGCGCTGAAAACGCCGCGCTCGCCGAGCCTCTCGAGGAGCGCGAGGTCGAGACAATCGCACGCTCGGTTGCGCGCTACGAGCCGACGATCGACCCGACGCTTAATGGCGCCTTAGTCGACGCGATGCGCGCGTCAAAAGCCGCCGCGGGGACACCGGGCGCGATACTCCCCCCACCCCCATCGTGGCTACAGCTTCTCCTCGTCGACCAAAAAGGACAACCCCGATCCTGCGCGTCGAATGCGACTCTGATTCTCGACAATCATCCCGCGTGGGAAGCGAAGATAGGAGTCAACGTTCGCGCGCAAGAGATCGTATTTCTTCGCCCGCCTCCCATCGAAGTGATCAAAGGTCCCTTTCCACGCGCCTTTCGCGACGAGGACTATACCGACGTCGGCGTATGGCTCACGACGGCGCAAAGACTCGGCGATGTAAACGTCCGCGCCGCCGCGCTCGCCGTCGCGTCACGCCGGCAATTCGACCCCGTCGTCGATTATCTCGACACGCAGGAATGGGACGGCGTACGCCGCTTACCGAACCTAATGGCGGACTACTGCGGAGCACACGACGCGCCTCCAGAGTACCTCGCAATGGTGTCGGTCAAGTGGATGATCCAGTGCGTCGCGCGAGCGATGATGCCGGGTTGCCAAGCTGACGCTACGCTTATTCTCGAGGGGAAACAGGGTCGCGGCAAAACGTCTTTCTTTCGCATTCTGGCCGGCCAGTGGTTGGGAGAGCACCCCCCACGAGAGATGGGTCAGAAAATGCAGGAATTCATCCGCGGCGTGTGGATCGTCGAGTTCGGCGAGCTCTCGTCGTTCAAAAAGTCGGAGATCGAGGAAGTCAAATCCTTTCTTACGCTCAAAGTCGATCGTTACCGACCGGCGTACGGGCACACCCTCGGTGAGTGGCCCCGGCGGTGTTCGTTCGGCGGGTCAACGAATGGGGATCTGTATCTCGTCGATGCCGAGAATCGCCGCTTTTGGCCGGTCAATACGGGACGCTTCGACCTCGAAGCACTCGCGCGCGACCGCGATCAATTGTGGGCCGAAGCAGTGCACTACTACGACGAGGGGATCCCATGGCAACTCACATTACAGAGGGAAATCGACTTGTTCTCGTACCAGCAGGCGGGGCGCGTCCTCGACGATGCGATCATTGACGAGATTGGGGCGGCCCTCGAGAAGGGCGTTCGACGCGACGCGCTCGCGTTCCCCGGCATGGGCAACGGGCCGGCGTGGGGCATCGAGCCGAACGCGGCGACGGTGTCTGTACTCGAGATCGCTAAGCACGTTTTCCTCTCGCGCGAGCATGATCCGCGGCTACAGGCGCGGATCATTACGGCTTTGAGGCGGCTGGGCTGGACGCGGGATCGGGGCACGGGACGGTGGGTGCGGGGGGCTAAGTGAATGAGTTGGCACTTTTTGCAGGGGCGGGAGGGGGTATCTTGGGAGGGATCCTCCTCGGATGGCGCACCCGATGCGCTGTTGAGATTGATCCCTATTGCCGATCCGTACTACTCGCCCGACAACGCGACGGGTATCTCCCCTTATTCCCTATTTGGGACGATGTACGCACTTTCGACGGAAAACCTTGGCGCGGACGGATCGACGTTATCAGCGGGGGGTTTCCCTGCCAGGACATCAGTTCCGCGGGCAAGCGGGCCGGAATCACGGGAGCGCGCTCGGGTCTATGGCGAGAATACGCGCGCATTATTGGCGAAGTTCGGCCTCGACTTGCCTTTATTGAGAACTCTCCGCACTTGCGGACGCGCGGGCTGGCTAGCGTCCTCAGAGACCTTGCCGATCTGGGGTACAACGCAAACTGGGGTGTGTTGGGGGCTCGCCACGTCGGCGCCCCGCATAAGCGCGACCGTCTTTGGATTGTGGCCCACGCCGACGACGGTCGGCAACGAGCATTCCCCGAGCATGCGGAAGTGGCCCGCACACCGAACGATGTTCGCGACACTAACCGCGCACCTCTATGGGAACAACCGGGAAGGAGCGAACGGACGAACAGGCTTGGTGCGGGAGTCGTTCGAACGGGTCATTGGTGGTCTGAGCTTGACCTTACGAGAATGGATGATGGGCTGGCCTCTCGGGTGGACCGCGTTAGAGCCACTGGAAACGGGCAAGTTCCTAGCGTGGCGGCGCTCGCATGGCACGTTTTGAACGACTAAAAACCCCCCCGCCCCTCCCGTGCGGCTGTTCCGGCGCCGGTCCCTGCGTGATCGCCGCGCGCATCATTGCAACGCGCCTCGGGGGGTTGGGGTCCGCCGATGTTCGTTGGGGGCTACGATTGCACCTCGCGGCGAGCCTAGGACACGTCCCTAGCGACTCGCGCGAGTGGCGAGCATATCGACGCCTCGGACGTCAACGGGACCGTTCTAGGAATGACGGGGCGCGACGGCTTGCCCGAAAGAGGGCGGGCGCACTAGACAACTCACCCCCCGCGAAGTCCCCCTAAGACAAGGCGTACTTTCGAAGAATCACGTGGGGGGGTAGGACGTTTCGGGCCGATGTAATCCAGAGTCAAACACCCCCACGGCGAGGGGGCCTTCACAGCGACTGCGAAAACTTTTTGCAGTCCCCCTAAATGCGCTTCACACGCGGGTCCCGAGGCCGTCGCCGCGATGATCATTTCCCATTGTTCGATCAAATATGCCGAGCACGTCGGTCCCGGCACTACGGATGCGCCGATCATTTCCCATTGCTCGATCAAATACGCGACACACGAAGCACGCGGCGTCGTCGGCGCGACGACAAGATCCCATGTCTCTATTAGGCCCTCCGCGCACGCGGGCGACGGGGCCGTACTTGAGATCACTAGGCCGAACGTCTGTCCGAGTGCGGCTGCGCACGCGGGAGGCTGGATCGTACTCGAGATCGCTAGGGCGAACGTTTGGATCAGCGCCGCGGCGCACGTCGGCGCGGGAGCGGTCCGAGCAACAGTAAAATCCCACGATTGTCCCAGCGCGGCCGCACATACGGGGGAGGGCGTCATCAGCGCGGCAACAAGGTTCCAAGACTCGGTCATATTGACGGAGCACACGGACGTCGGGGCGGTACTCGAGATCGCTAGGTGATACGTCTGTCCGAGGGAGGCCGCGCACGCCGACGATGGGGCCATACTTGAGATTGCTAGGGCAAAAGCCTGTCCGAGTGAGGCCGCGCACGCGGGCACCGGCGCCGTCGGTGCGACCGTAAAGTTCCAGGATTGCCCGAGTGAGGCCGCACACACGAAGGCGGGAACCGTCGGCGCGACGACGAGGTTCCACGACTCGGTCATATTGGCGGAGCACGCGGGTCCCGGGACCGTACTTGAAATCGCGAGATCGAACGTCTGCCCGAGTACGGCCGCACACGCAGGCGACGGGGCGATCGTGCTTATCGCCGCGTCGATCGGAGAGCTCGCGAATGCTAGCGCGGACTGTGCGAGCGGGTTCGCAGGCGTTTGCGCGAGCGGCCCAAATGCGAGCACACGCCCTCCTTAGTTCTCGGCGATTGCCCGATACTGATGGACCGTCATCGATCCGGTCGCGACCGTCTGCGTAAAAAACAAGTCGAGGGCGTTCGCCGCCGTCGAGTCGAAACCACCGCCCGCGGCTGGTGCAGCGTTCCATGGGAGAATCGCGGACAGCACGCCTTTTGGAGCCGACGCAGGTACGCCTAGAGTATCTTCACACGTCCAACGCCCAACGCCCATCAAATTCGCGGTTGTGCTATTCCCCACCGCGCGACAGACCAACATGATCTCGAGCCACCATGCGACGTTGATATGCGCCGCAACGGTGTCGAGGAGGATCGCTTGACTGTCGAAAACGACAATACCTCCGAGCCGAACGTCGAAACGCGCGGTCCCCGGCGTCGTAATAAGGCTCGAGATCCTCCCGTGCGCTTCGATGCGAAGCGACTTGCCAGGCCGGTCGAAAAAATTGTTGGGAAGCGTGATTTTATTCCCCGTCGGAATGCACGACGCCGCGGAAGCTGCGGTAAGAGGAGGTCCATCCACGATCGACGACGTGAGTGTTTCTCGCCAGGTAACTTGCGACATGTCAGCCCCCCGCCGTGATCGCGAGCGAGGAACACGTCACCGGTTCGTTCGAACTGATCGCAGTGTTGCCGATGATCGCGTCGGTTCCGCTCGTGCCGACCGACCCGTCCATAACCGCGGTGCTTCCATCACTTTTGAAGGCGCGAAAAAAGGACGCACTACCAGTCGCGTCCGCCGAAGCGTCCTGCGCGATCGCGTTGGCTGTTTTCACCCCCGACGCAGCTGCTCCAAAGGCCGTTGCACCGAAACGAAGTTCCGCCAGTTGCGTGTTGCCAGAAAGAGCGGTGTCGGGATTCGTCGGACGATTGCCCGAGTAAACGCGAAGGTACCCGTTATTCAGGGTATCGAGCCACGCGTCGAGCATGGCATTTTTTTGCGCGACGGCAATCGTGAGTGACATGCTCCTAGTTTACCGGATTTTGCGTCATACGCAACGCGTCGAACACAAGCGCAGCATATGCCACAAGAAAAACGGCCGCGAGACTGCCGCGAACGATAAATTCTAGAGTCCTCATGATTTCACCCCCGGTCCGCGGTACGTATGCCCACCGAACATTTTCGGGTTGGTCTCCACGCCAACGCCGTACGCGACTCCCGTCAGAATGGCGCACGACGCGCAGAAGGCAAAGCCGAGGTGCATAGCGCGGAAATCATCGAGGCCGATCACGGCACGACAATGCGGGCAGACAACGATCCGCGGGCCGAACTCGCGCGGGGCGGGCGACGGCACCGGCGCAGGCGCGCGACGCCTCACGCGCCCCCGGGGGTACTCTTTGGCGCGGTCACCGCAATAGGGGGCTGTGACCACGCCGGTTCTGAAGTCGGCAGAGGAGAAGGAGGCCATTTGATCGCGATGACTCCTACCGTCCGCGTGAATCTCGCCAGTGGTACGATTGAAATGGAAGCCCAGTCGCTCACGGCGCGACACCCGTCAGAATCGCGCTACGATTGCTCATGTTGCCCCCTTGAGATGGTGTTCAGTATTCGCCGAAGACGCGCGACGGCCGAGGGGGGTGGAGGCCAGTCTGTTCGATGCATGAGCATTCGCGCGTGCTCGATGATCATGCACCGAACGAGCGTCGAAAAAGTCGTGTGTCCCTCGACGTCGCGGATCGCGTCCGCGAGCTCTCGGATCTCGGGCGTACATCGGACTTCGAAACGCGCGGCGCTCACGACCAGCACACAAGCACGAGTGTCCCCATGCCCCACGTATAGAGAATTCCACCACACTCGTCGGAAAATCCCCACCGCCTAAAAGCCCGACGCACACCGATGTGCACCGTCATCGAACCGTACGAGACGCAGAATACTCCCGCCGCGCGCCGGTGAAATCGTAGGCCCCCGATGTGCATGTGCCTCAATTGCCTCTCCATTTCGCCTCCATCACTACCACGGTTGAGTATCCTGTATCATCCTGTTCGACCTCCACGTCGATGGTTCGATGGTCAGTCGCCTCGCACCACGCCTCGACGGCGTGTTCGATAAATTCGGAAGCCGGCATTTTGAGCTCGCGCGCGTGTTCGCCGCACGCGTCGAGCAGGTCGGTTAGCACGTCAAGCACACTTTCGGGGGGTGTCGAGGCGAGCGCGGCGCGTAGGGCGTTGCGATCGATCACAGCACACCGGTTCCGGCGCAACATTCGCACGCGCACGTTCCTCGTTCGGGGATCGTCCCCTCGCCTCGACACGCCGCGCACAACGGATGCCGCTCGTCGTAGATCTTGCCGATCTCTTCTTTGCTGAGGGGCGAAACGCCAGACTTGTTATCGTCATTCAATCCTAGTCGCATTTCGCCGTGCACCCAATCGATCGCATGTTCGCGGCGAGCGACGGCGCGCTGCTTCGGTGTGAGGCACTCCCACGCCGCCTTAGCTCGCTGGATGAGTTCTAGTAGTTCGTTGTTCATCGCTCCTCGTACTCCTCGTCCGGCGTGCACTTGCACGCGGGCATTATTCGCAAATCCTCGATCACAGTTTGGGCGATCGCTCGTAGGATCCTCGCAATCCCCGCAAGACTCTGCCCCTCAGCGAGGCGCTTTTGACGATAGATCATCCATCGCCGCGTCATGTCGATACGCACAGTGTTTTTCATAACGCGTGCTCTCCGATCACCGCGCGCACAAGGCGAAGCCCCACCGTCGCGCGATCCTGCTCACCCCATTCGGAATCGTATGTCGTCGACGTAAGGCTTTGCATCGAGCGATACCCTCGCCAGTGATGCCAAAAGTCCCGGGTTGCGAGAGTCCGAATCGATCGCACTGTGCACCCCGGAAATTCTTTCTCTTGATCGTGGTGCACGTGGCCGGTGATCCACACGCGGAATAGGGTCGTCCCCCAATCTTCCGGGCGATCCGCGGCCATGATTCCAGGGAGCGCGTCGAGTTTAGCGCCGTCGCCGTGCGAGATACCTATCAGGGTCTTTCCGTGGCGAAGATAGACGTAAGGGTTGTTTGCGTCGTGTACAATCACACGCGGCTCATTCCGATAGTACGAACGGAGCCAGAGTGCGAGCATGACCGCCATTTGCGGATCGTGGTTCCCCGGGATCTCGACGACGTCGACGATCTGATGTTTCGTGAGCAGTCGATCGACCATTCGCTGTTGAACGTGACACCCGATCTCGAGAACTTTCGACCATCGACTATCGACGTCGAGCTTATTCCCGCCGTGCGGCGTTGTTTGCGCGTCAGATTGTGAGTGAAAGAAATCGCCCACGTTCACGAAAGCTGCACGTTTCGACGCGGGCGCACGGTCGACGAGAATATCGATCGCACGAATCAAATCGCGCTCTGCAATTTTCAAATCGAAGTCTTCGCCCGTTTCGCGCGCCCATGCAAGCATTCCGATGTGAGGATCTCCGAGCGCGTACACCGTCATTAGGGCGTCGTTGCACGAGCTCGGCGCGGGCACCGACGCGGCGAGTCCTTCGTATGATTTCGCCGCTTCTTCGCAGGCGTCCCAGAACTTTCGAAATCGTGTCTGCTCGTCTTGCTTAGCCTTAGTCCATTGCGTACGGACTTGCCCCTGCGCGTCGACGTTGGTCGATACGTCGGTGATCGAAAAACCCTCGGGCACCTTCGGTACGTCGGGAGGGTCGACCGAGTCGCGCTCGGTCTTTACCCACTGGTGTTGGATCACACCTTTACGATGGAGCGTTGAATTGCCCTTAAGCCGTTGCCCGGCGGGCATGATCTCTTTCCAATCCTCCTCGAGTACGTCGACCGTGATCGCGCCGGGAAGAAACGACGAGGGGGAGGCGAGGTGCGCGGCTTGAAAAGCGTGCGCCATATTGAACGACGAGACGGGACGGCCCGCGATTTGCGAAAATTTCGCACACGCTTCGACGACGGTTTTACTTTCGGCGAGCAGCCCTTTTGCTTCGGCGATGCGCTCCGACGTCCACCAACGTTCGAACCGTTTACCGGGACCGCGGGCCCGATCCGGGGAGGGCGGGGGGGCATTCACACTCATGTAAAATGTCTGTACGGGATTCCCCGGATTGTGTCAAGGGTCGGGGTAGTAACCCTCCCCGCGCAAGAAGGCACGAGCCTCACGGTACTCGTAAAGCCAAGCTCTATACTCGGCGCGTGCTTTAGCCTCGACTCCGCAAAGTAACCATGCGCGAGTCTCGTCGGGCGTCCAATTGCCCCGGCGCGTACACTCGCGTTCGACAAATGGGAGCGCGAAGCGTGCGAAAACGCGTTCGTCGGGGGTCGGACAGGGAGAGCTGAAAGTCGAGCGTCCAGCGATAGTGCGTTGACACCAGTTCACGATGCGTTCGAGATGCAAGTGCGACATTAAGGGCCACGCGGTGCTTTGCCCATTCTTCGAGATCCACCCCCGACGCAAGCGGCGTCTCCACGCCCCGCGCCGGGCGTGCCGGCGATTGTGCGCGTTCATTTCGG
>WNFR01000633.1_pt1 | contig 54568 bp, 42 predicted proteins | sample 5400221 | NCBI WGS metagenome assembly WNFR01 (sample SAMN13153357, study PRJNA577476) | soil metagenome | isolation source: 40 cm soil under Madrone tree | place: USA:California | collected 2016-06-14
GGACCACGGACCACGGACCACGGACCACGGACCACGGACCACGGACCACGGGCTACGGACTACGACTACGGACTACGGACCACGGACCACGGACCACTGGACCACGGACCACGGACCAGGGACCACTGGACCACGGACTACGGACTACGGACTACGGACTACGGACGATGATTGAACGATACACGCGGCCCGAGATGGGCGCGATCTGGAAAGACGAGAATAGATTTCAGAAATGGCTCGACGTCGAAATCGCAGTCTGCGAAGTCCATGCCGACATGGGCACGATTCCGCGCGAAGCCGTCGACAAAATCAAACGCACCGCGAGCTTTTCCGTCGATCGAATCAACGAAATCGAGCGCACGACTCGGCACGACGTGATTGCCTTCACCACGGCGCTTGCTGAAACCATCGGACCCGAGTCGCGGTTCGTTCACTATGGGCTCACTTCATCGGATGTCGTAGACACAGCGAACGCATTGTTGATGCGCGATGCGGCGACGCTCCTGCTGGAAGACCTTGATCGATTGGGATTGGTGCTCAAGCGGCGCGCAATCGAACACAAGCACACGGCGATGATGGGGCGCACTCATGGGGTCCACGCAGAGCCTACGACGTTTGGGCTGGTGCTGGCGCTCTACTACAGCGAGAACGAACGCAACAAAGAACGGCTCGCCCACGCGCGCGAGGTGATCAGCTACGGCAAGATCTCAGGTGCCGTCGGCACGTTCGCGAATCTGGACCCCGAAGTCGAAGAGCGCGTCTGCGAAAAGCTCGCCCTGAAGCACGCGCCCATCTCGACTCAGATCATTCAGCGCGACCGGCACGCCGAGTTTCTGGCGACGCTGGCGATCGCGGCGTCGTCGATGGAGAAGATCGCGCTTGAAGTTCGGCATCTTCAACGCACAGAAGTCCGCGAAGTTGAAGAAGCGTTTTCAGCGGGGCAGAAGGGCTCCTCGGCAATGCCGCACAAACGCAACCCAGTCACTTCGGAACAGATTTGCGGGCTCGCGCGAGTTGTTCGTTCGAACTCGCTGGCGGCGTTCGAAAACATCGCGCTCTGGCACGAGCGGGACATCTCGCACTCGTCGGTCGAGCGCGTAATCCTGCCCGACTCGTGCATACTCACTGATTACTTGATCAACAAAACCGAATGGTTGATCGATGGGCTGGCTGTTTATCCGAGTCGCATGCGCGCGAACCTGGAATCGCTGGGCGGCGTGACTGCGAGCGGGCAGTTGCTGCTGGAGTTGACGCGCAAGGGAGTGTCGCGCGAAGACGCTTATGCGATTGTGCAGCCGCTTGCGATGCGCGTGTGGGATGACGGGGCAAACTTCCGCGATCTCGTTTTGAACGACAAGCGCGTCACGGACAACCTGACGCGAGAAGAACTGGACGAGTTGTTCGACGTGAGCAAGCAACTACGGAACGTTGACAAGATATTTACGCGAGTCTTTGGGGAGTTGTAATCTCCAATTCGCAATCGCTGATTCGTTGGACCGCCAGGAGGATCTCGTGTTCAATTCCCAGTTCCAAAGCTCCACGGAAACCGAGGATCGGGTCGTGGATAACAGGGTCTTGCTGCTGGGTCTGGACAAGCTCTACCGGGACGCGATGAAACAACACGAGCGTACCGAGCTGCTGGGATGCGCGCGACGTGTCGCCGAGGCGCTTCACGCGGCCCCGGCGGATGTCCCCATCGAGGGGTACTACAATGAGAATCCGGAGTTGACCGAGTACTTTCTGCTGATGAGGGCTCTTCAGCAGATCGGCGAAGGCGCGATATCCGCAGTCTCCTCGCTACGGGAGTTCGCCCGATTGCGCGAAGTCACGGCGGCGCCGCTTTTTGGCCAGGCACAATACAATGGCAAGCTGTTCGCAGTCGGCCGCGACGCCCTTTCGAAGGCGTTACTTGATGCGTTCCCGGAGTGGACGGTGAAAGGTCTTACTGACGCCGCCTACGCAAGCGCGATCGAGATGGATGATATCTCGCTTGTGGGACTTGCCGCCCGAATCCATGACCCCGTAGTCCTAACAGCCACGCGCGAATCCGTTGTGCTATACGCCGAGGTCATGATTGGCTCCGCGGCGGCGCCGCCCGAGCCGAGGTATATCTGGCAGGTTGACGAAGATCTCGCGGCGCAGGCGAGTAGGTTCGTCGACGCGTACAATGCCCTCTTCGGCGAAGAACTTTGGTCGCCCGCGCCCGAACACGCCGCTTACTTTTGGCATGCATACACGGACAATGACATTCTTGGCCGTTGTGTTCGGATTGGATGTGACGACAGGGTATCGCCGATCCGACACTATCACTGGGCCGTTTGTCGCGGGAAGTATGGCCCGTATGCCGTGGACGATTTTTGGAAACCCGAGCTGTGGACAACGCAGCGATATCGTTCGACCGCGCGCCGCTAGCGCGGCCTGCTCTGAACCGGCGGTGACATAGGAATGACGAGGGACCAGTCAAAGGCATGAAAGCAAGAATCTACGTTACATTAAAACCCTCCGTGCTCGACCCTCAGGGCAAGGCCATTCATCACGCGGTCGAGACAATCGGCTACCGCGGGATCGAAGACGTCCGCCAGGGCAAGTACTTCGTCGTCGCCATCGACGGCTCGCTGTCACCCGAGGAAGCCCGCGCCCAGATCGAACGCATGGCCCGAGACGTTCTCGCCAACCCGATCATCGAAGATTTTCGCGTCGAACTAGATTCCGATTCTTGATCGTGCGATAATGCCGCTTACGAACCCCCGACGCAGCATTCCCGAACCGCTAAAGAAGAATCGGAGGACTGGATGAAATTCGGCGTAGTGATGTTCCCGGGTTCAAACTGCGATCACGACACCTACCACGTAATCAGCAAAGTAATCGGCCAGCCTGTCGATTTCCTCTGGCATCGTCAAAACACGGTCGCCGACTGCGATGCGGTGATACTGCCGGGCGGGTTCTCGTACGGCGACTATCTGAGGACCGGCGCCATCGCGCGATTCAGCCCGGTGATGGGCGCGGTCAAAGAGTTCGCCTCGCGCGGCGGGCTGGTGATGGGAATCTGCAACGGGTTTCAGATTCTCTGCGAAGCCGGGCTGTTGCCGGGCGCCCTGTTGCGAAACAAGGACCTGAGATTCATCTGTGACCACATCAATATCCGCATTGAAGCGACCGACACGCCGTATACCAATCGCTGCCAGCGCGGCCAGGTGCTTTCGGTCCCGATTGCGCACGGAGACGGCAATTATTTCTGCGACTCCGAGACGCTCGCGGAGCTTCAACACGAGAACCGCATCATCTTTCGTTACTCGGCTGCGAATGGAAATCTCGAGGCCGATGCGAATCCCAACGGCTCGCTCGATAACATCGCAGGGATATGTAATCGGGAGCGAAACGTGTTAGGGATGATGCCTCATCCGGAGCGGGCAAGCGAGCAGCTACTGGGAAGCAGCGACGGACGGATTATTTTCTATTCGCTTGCGGACACGCTTGCGGAGCTTGCGAAGGCGTCCTGAGGTTGCAGTTTTGTTTTGGACTGCGCCGCCTCGTCGTGATTCAAGAAACGTGTCAGGCTTCGGCGGCGACTTTTGGGTCGTGCGGAAGGGCTCTGCAATCACATCTTGTTCCACCGTTTTCTCATTCCACACAAACCAAAGCGCCGCAGAAGCATTAGACCGTCTTGACTCACCAATAGGCGGCGCAGTCCAAATGAGCCGCCGTCCCAAGGCTCAATCACGCGGGCGCTTGACCGCGTAATCCGGCCAACAGAACAACGGCGCGTTTGGATCTGACGGATCGAACAACTCCAGGTACTCGTCCCAACCGCGTCTCCCGCCTTGCTGAAACTGCGCTGCCGCGGTTGGAGCGGCCGGAGCGAACTTCGGATCAAGCGCTTTGGCGATCTGGTCCTTCGAGTCCTCGAGATGCAACCGCGTAGCCCGGTCAGTGGCGTGCAGCATCGCTCGCGCGATCATCTGGTTCAGCGAACGCAGCTCGCCCCGAAGGAATGGGCGCTGCTCGTCGGTCACAGGCGCCCGGCCGTTCAGCTTCTCGGACAACAGCTCGAGATAAGCCCGCTGCAGATTGCGACGATAGGCGTCGATTCGAACCGATGGCCCCTCGAGTTCGCGCCAGATTCCGTTTCGCACGTCCTCGAGAAACTCCGCCGGCTTGTACGCGGCCGCGCCGTCCATCGCCTCCTGCTCGACCAGTCGATTGAACCTCGCGCCGTTCATCAGAGAGTTCAACACGCGAAGCTGGCTGGCCTTGATCAGGTCGAGAGCGCCGCTTGGCTCGATCCGCCTGAGCACCTCGGGCTTGATCGCCCACGATGGCGTCGCGAACGCGTTCTCGTTCAAGAAGCGCACCGCGGCGGCTTGCTGCTGCTTTGGAACGGGTGTGAACAGAACGCCGTCCTGACCCGCATACTTTTCCTGCGAGTTGACTCCGCCGACAATCTGAGTCACGTGATTCAACTCTGTCGCCCACTGCCCAAGCATTCGGCCGTACAACTCCTCGAGATCGTCATACGGCTCACCCGGCCGAGTCGTGGCGGTCAGCAGCATGTTTGATACCCGCTCGAGGTTCTTTAGTCCCAACGCGGTCGACTTGACGGCGTCCGCGTCACCCACTGCTTCGGTGTTCTCACCCGGATCAGAGCCTCGCGTGCCTGCTGTCGAGAATCGCAGCCACGGAGTCTTGTCCTGCGCGCGCGCCCATTCATCGAGCGTCTTGCGTTCCTCGGCGGGCGTGCGCGCGCCGGGGATCGGCTTGTAGCCCCACATCGTCGCCCACTTGTCATAAGGCCCGATGCCGGGCACCAAAAGCGCCGGATCGACTTTGTCTTCAGGCTGCACGACGTAGTTGAAGCGCGAGTAGTCCATCAGCGTCGGCGTGTGGCCCATCGTCTTGAGCCATTCTTTATCGCGAATCTTGTCCGCGGGATAGAGCGCGCTCGCTTTCATGTTGTGTTGGAAACCAAGCGTGTGTCCGACCTCATGCGCGACAACGTATTCGATCAGCGTGCCCATCAAATCATCGGGCAGCGGGAAGTGCTGCGCGCGTGGATCAAGCGCCCCGACTTGAAGAAAGTACCAGTCACGCTGAAGGTTCATCACGTTGTGATAGAACTGGATGTCCGATTCGATGATCTCGCCTGTGCGCGGGTCGCTAACGTGCGGACCTGACGCATTCTCGGTAGTCGAGGGCAGCCATCGAATCACCGAGTAGCGCGCGTCTTCGGGACTCCAGTCGGGGTCCTGCTCCTGACTCGGCGCCTCCCTGGCGATGATAGCGTTCTTGAAGCCCGCTTCTTCGAAGGCCACCTGCCACTTCTCGATGCCCCGCTTGATGTACCGCACCCACTTGGCCGGCGTTGCAGGATCGACATAGTAGACGATCGGTTTCACCGGTTCGGACACCGCGGCGTCAGGGTCTTTCTTTTTGAGCCGCCAACGCGTGATGTAGCGGCGCTCGGGCGCGCGATGTTCATCCTGTCCGTAGTCGGTCTGCCGAACGGTAAAGTATCCCACACGCTCGTCGTACAACCGGGGCATCATCGGCGTCTCCGGGAGCTTGACCATGCTGTAGTGCATCACGACCGACCCGCTGCCCGTGCGCATTCCGGCTCCGAGAAACGGATTGGGCGGCTGCGGCGGTCCCGCCGGCGTCGTCGTATCCGGCGGTGATGTGAATGTGTGCGTCGCTTCGACTTCGATGTTAGTCGGGAATGAGACGATTCGCTCGATGAACGACCGGGTCGCGTCAAAAGCCCGCGCTCGTAGCCGCGCTCTCGCGCTGAACTCGGTCACTTCAGTAGTGAACAGGCGTGTGACTTCGATGACCGGGGCTTCATCTTTGCCAAACGCTTCAATCCAGAAAGACATAATGATGGGGTTGTTGTTGGCCGCCTGCACGGCGCGCGAGACCGGGAGCTTTGGGTCAGCTACGACCTCATAGGAAACGCCGCGCAGAAGGACCCGATTGGCGTGTCGCTCCCATCGGACGACGTGGTTGCCGGCCGCTTGTCCGCCGTAACCCACCCCCAGAGTCGTGCGCGCGATCTGGCTGACCCACAGAAAATCTTTGCCAAGCTCGCCCTTTGGGATCTCGTAATAGACTTTGTCCTTGATTCGGTGAACAGTGAAGACGCCGGGGTCGGACTTGGCGTCCTTGGTGATAACTCTGTCGTAAGGTTTGATCTCAGGCGCGACGTCGCGGCGGAACGGAATTTCCTGGCCCGTCGGCGCTTGAGTTTGAGTTTGGGGATCTTGCGGTTCAGTCTCAACCGAAGAAGCTGAGGATTGAATGTCCGCGACCGGTTTAGTCGATTGTTGGGCGGCACGCGCGAGCGTCGACGAATTGAAACTGAAGGCGGCGAGAAGTCCCGCCAGGCAGAACGCAGCAAAGCGTTTCATAAGATTGTTCCTCGATGGGTGGAGTTCGAATCGTTAAGCCACTGGTTTGTAAGCTCGCGAAGCATATTCCTTTCGCCTTGGGATTTCAATTCGTTTTGGGACTTTGGATACTCTCCTCGCCCTCCCTTGAAGCGTCCTGGCCGGTGCCACGGTCAAAGCTCGGTGAGTTTGTTTCTTATTGAACAGACTGTGATTGAGCCGTGTGATATGCTCGCGACTACTGTGGCAGTTCGCAAACTCGCTCGACACTTGAATCGGACCAGCGAGCCCAATTCAGGAGGAAACATGAAGATCACGACGATCGCATTAGCTGCACTGTTCGTGCTATGTACCGCTGACAGGAAAGCAAACACGGCGAAACCGGCGAGCGAAAAGAACGTTGGAGCGCGGACTGAAGTCGCTCCGCCTGCGCCACAGGATTCAGAAGCTATCACACAAAGTGAAGAGGCCATAGAGTCCTATTCTTGAACCGAACCCTTTCCATCACAAACTCTGTATGTCCGGGCCGCGGTCGGCGCGCGTGACCAGAGCATTACGGCTCACCACTCAGTAGTGCGCCTGCTTGATAAGCTTTACTCCGTCGGGTAGCATGTCGGTCATTCTTTCCATCCGTTCTTCAAGCAAAGAACCACCGGTATGAACGAACCCGAAATCACTCCCGAACTCATTCGAAGCCACGGACTCACCGATGAAGAGTTCAACCGAATAGTCGAGCTTCTCGGGCGCGAGCCCAGCTACACCGAGCTCGGCGTCTTTTCGGTTATGTGGTCCGAACACTGCTCGTACAAATCATCAAGAGTGCACTTGCGGCGCTTGCCCACCAAAGGCGAATGCGTGCTTCAAGGCCCCGGGGAAAACGCCGGCGTGGTCGACATAGGCGGAGGACTGGCCGCCGCGTTCAAAATCGAATCTCACAATCACCCTTCTTTCATCGAGCCGTATCAAGGCGCGGCCACCGGCGTCGGCGGGATTCTGCGTGACGTGTTCACGATGGGCGCGCGGCCGCTGGCGGCAATGAACTCGCTTCACTTCGGTCCCCTCACCGCGAGCGAAGACGCTTCCGATGAACAGCGAGCAACAGCCGCGCGCAACCGTTCGATAATGGCCGGAGTGGTAAAAGGCATAGGTGACTACGGCAACGCGTTTGGAGTTCCAACCATCGGCGGCGAGGTGCGATTTGGCGAATGCTACTCGCGCAACCCGCTGGTCAACGCGTTCACGCTCGGGATCATGCGCAAGGAGCAGATCTTCTATGGCCGCGCGGCGGGTGTGGGCAACCCGGTCATTTACGTCGGCGCAAAAACCGGCCGCGATGGAATACACGGCGCGACGATGGCTTCAGAAGAGTTCGGCGAAGAAGCCCAATCCAAGCGGCCGACAGTCCAGGTAGGCGATCCGTTCCTGGAAAAGCTGTTGCTCGAAGCATGTCTTGAAGCGATGCGCGCCGGAGCCATCGTCGGCATTCAGGACATGGGCGCCGCGGGACTGACCAGTTCGGCTTGCGAGATGGGCTCGCGAGCGGGCAATGGCGTCGAGATAGACATCGAGCTTGTGCCGCAGCGCGAAACAGGGATGACGCCTTACCAGATCATGCTCTCCGAGTCGCAGGAGCGAATGTTGATCGTCGCCGCAAAGGGCCGCGAACGCGAAGTCCTCGACATCTTCAAGAAGTGGGAGCTTGACGCGGTTGTGATTGGACAGGTGACCGAGGACGGCCACCTGCGTGTGAAGAAGAGCGGACGGATCGTCGCTGACATTCCAAATTCCGCGCTCACCGACGAGGCTCCCGTCTATCACCGGCCGATAATGCAACCAGAGCCTGCGCCGCCAATCGAAGTCGATCAGATCGAAGCGTCGAGTGCGGAATTGGACTCGACGTTTATGCGCATCGTCGGACATCCGACGATCGCGTCGAAGGAATGGGTTTATCGCCAATACGACCATATGGTGCGAACGAACACGGTTGTGCTACCGGGCTCGGACTCGGCGGTGATACGTGTAAAAGAAAAGCGGCGGGGGCTCGCAATGACGCTCGACTCGAACGCGCGATACTGCAAGGTCGATCCGCGCGCCGGCGCGAGGCTGGTGGTCGCCGAAGCTTGCCGAAACCTTGTCGTGAGCGGCGCGCGTCCGCTTGCTCTGACGAACTGTTTGAATTTCGGCTCGCCGGAGCGACCCGAGGTGATGTGGCAGTTCAGCGAAGTAGTCGACGGGATGGCGGAAGCTTGCGAAGTGTTCGGCACGCCGGTCACGGGAGGCAACGTAAGCTTTTACAACGAGACGGATGGCCGCGGGATTTACCCGACTCCGGTGATCGGAATGGTCGGCATAGTCGAAGACGCGCGACACATCGTGACTCAATGGTTCAAGGGCGATGACCGCGCCATGATACTGCTGGGTGAGACGTCGAACGACCTGGGCGCGACTGAGTACGCGGTGGCGATGCTTGGAGGGCTTGAGGGTCGTGTGCCTCACCTTGACCTCGAGCTTGAGCGTCGAGTGCAGGAAGCTTGCTTGAAGATCATTCAGGCAGGACTTATCGAGTCGGCCCACGACTGTTCGGATGGCGGTCTCGCGGTAACGATCGCCGAGAGCTGCTTCTCAAGTTATCGTCGCGATCCGGTCGGTTGCGACGTGAACCTCGAAGGCGATTTGCCGGCGGCTGCGTTGTTGTTCGCCGAGACGCCTTCTCGAATCGTATTGTCGGCTCTTCAGACTAACGTCGCTCAGATCCTCACTCTCGCTCGCGAGCACATTGTGCCTGCAACGGTGATCGGTCGAACGAAAGGCGAGCGATTGAGGATAGACGTGAACGGCGAGGCCGTGATCGATCGGCGCGTCGCCGAAGTTGAATCGGCCTGGCGCGGCGTGCTGCCTGGCATGCTCGAGGTCTCGTCTTTCGGCGCCGCGTAAGAGAAATGAGACGGCTTGTATGAGAGGCGGCAGGGATGCCTGCGCTCCCAGGGCAACTCCGTGAGCAAAGTACCCACCAAGTTACAATTCTCGGCAGGCGGTGTTGCCTTTCGCAAACAAGACGGACGAATCGACGTCGCGCTCATCTCCGTCGGCGCAGACAACCGCTGGCAGTTGCCCAAGGGGCTTGTCGATAAGGGCGAATCGACCCAAGATGCCGCTATCCGGGAAGTCCGCGAAGAAGCAGGCATCGACACTGAAATCGTGACGCGCATCGACAAGGTTGAGTACTGGTATTTCTGGAAAGAAAACGGCCAGCGAATCCGGTATCACAAGTTCGTTTACTTCTATCTTCTCCGCTACGAGGCAGGCGACGTGCGCGACCACGACCATGAAGTGAACGAAGCACGCTGGCTCGACATTGACGACGCGATCGAGATGCTTGCTTTTGATAACGAAAAGAAGATTATGGAGAAGGCGAAGGAGCTGATCGGCTAGATGTTCGGTTTCCAAATAGCATCCGTCTGTTAGAATCTGGGTCCACTTGTCATAGAGGGGATCAAACATGAAGAACGCGACACCTGAAGGAACCAGGCGCTACGCCCAACGCAGGAATTCGACCACCGCTCGAGGCCACTTTCGCGAGCGGAACGGGCTGCTGATGTCTTCGATTGGGTTGGGCACCTACCTGGGTCACTGGGACGAGCATACCGACCGGGACTATCAGGAGGCGATCAAGCGAGCGATCGAGCTGGGTTGCAACGTCATCGATTCGGCAATCAACTACCGCTTCCAACGCAGCGAGCGCGCGATCGGCGTCGCGCTCAAGCAACTGTTTGAGGCAGGCAAGGCCTCGCGTGACGAGATCATCGTGGCAACCAAGGGCGGGTTCTTCCCGTTTGAAGACGAACCTCCTCGCGATCCGCGAGCGTGGGTTATCGAGAACGTCATCCAAAAAGGCCTTGCAAGTCCTGACGAGATCGCCGGCGGTAGCCACTGTATGACGCCCGCCTACCTGGAGGACCAGTTGGCGCGTAGTCTGGAAAACCTCGGACTTGAGACGATCGACGTGTATTACGTTCACAACCCGGAGAGTCAACTGGAATCGGTCAGTCGCGATGAGTTCGACCGCCGCTTGCGAGCTGCTTTCGAATTCCTGGAGCGAGCCTCCAGCGACGGGCGCATCGGATCCTACGGCACTGCGACTTGGAACGGTTATCGACAAGAACCCGGCTCGCGCGGATATTTGTCGCTCGCCGATACGCTTTCGGCCGCCCGCGGAGTCGCAGGCGAAGACCATCACTTCAGAGTGATTCAGTTGCCGCACAACCTGGCGATGCCCGAAGCGTTTACACTGGAAAATCAGGTTGTTGATGGCGAGCACTTGTCGCTTCTGATGGCCGCCGATCGGCTAGGTATCACCGGTATGTGCAGCGCGTCGATGTTTCAGGCGAAGCTGGCGCAAAACCTTCCACCGTTCGTCGGTGAGGCTTTGAAAGGACTGAGCACCGATGCTCAGCGCGCCATCCAGTTCGTGCGCTCGACTCCGGGCGTCACAACCGCGCTGGTTGGTATGAGCCACCGCTCGCATGTAGACGAGAACATGGCGGTGGCTGCCGTTTCGCCCGCCTCCGTAGAGGAATTCTTCAGCATGTTTTCGAGCGCGGAAACTTGAGCACGGGCGAGCGATGCTTCGTTTGCCGATGATTGATATCGCGCAAAGACCAGGAGATGCTTCGTTTGCCGATGATTGATATCGGGCAAAGACTGGGATAAGCTGTTGCCGTTCTAATCCTTTCATAACTCGCTGGGCTTACGGCGACTTTGCACTTTCTCAGTTCGACTCTGCGTAATGTACAATTAGAGTCATAGTGCGAGTGCGCAACAAGGATGGCCAAGGCTCCGCTTGGTAGGGGTTCGGATCAGTACCGCGCGCCGTGGCGAGCGCGGACTCAATGAGCCAACAGACCGAGCCGCTCGCGTATTGACTCGGTGGTTTCGTGATGGAAAGAAACGCTCACACAGGGACGAAGACTGAGCCGAATCCGGACCGGATATTCTGGATCATGCCGTTGCCTGGTCTTGCCGAGCGGCTTGCGCGAGTGCTGGGAGACACCTTGCGCGAGCTTGGCGGAGGGCCAAGCTCATATCTCCGTGCGGCTTTTCTGCCGGATCGCATTGAAGATTGGTTCCCGATAAAGTTCACAAGACTCGTCGGGGCATCGCTTGCTCACCCCGCGGAAACAATCAAGGGCGCTTTTGCGATCGATCCATTAGAAGCTAAGCACAGACGCCGCTTCCGGCCGATACTTGCGACCGCGGCCGTCGTTTACCTGGGGCTAGGGCTATATGTATCCTACCTGGCCTTTTTTTCGCAGTTCGCACATTTGCGAGTGGTCAACAAGGCTTACAAAAAGTTTGACCCGGATACGGTACTTGCTAGGCTGTATTACCCTCCGCAGATGTTGCACCCGGCGCAGAATGGGCCAGCGATGACGATCGAGGAGATCCGCGCACGGGCAGAAAAGCATAAGCGAGAGCTGGAGCTCGCAAGGGAGAAGGCCGAGAAGGAAAGGAAGGAAAAGGAAGAAGCCGAGCGCAAGGCCGCTGAAGAGGCAGCAAAGGTTGCGGCTCAGAACAAGCCGTCTTCTGAGACTAAGTTCGGAGAGATCAACATTGCACCTATCCGAGACACCGTCGGAAACCTGTACAAGCTTTTCGAGGCGGGTGGTCTCGATATTCCGGAGGTGAAGTTCTCGGTGATGGCCGGCTTTAAGGTCATGCCCGACGGATCGTTTGAGAACATCCGAATTATCAAATCGTCCGGTTCGAAGATTATTGACCGCAACGCACTGGAGATACTCTCAAACATCGGCGAGTCGCGCGCGCTCGGGCCGGTCTCCAACTTGACCTCTTCGACGATTAGTCTCGAGATCACCGAGGACGTAGCACGGATCAGAATCATGGCGTTCGCGCCAACGCCGGAAATCGCCAAGGAGAAGGCGGGCCTGTTGAACGCGCTCTTTTGGGCTCTGCGCATGAAAGAAAAAAGCCCAGAATTAGGCCAGTTGCTGAAGCTGATAAAGGTGTCGCCCGACGGGAATCGCGTTGATACTGATTTGATTGTTCCTCGCGCCAAAGCGGCCGAGATGTTCCGCGCCTGGGTCGCTCAGCCTGGCACTCCACCCCAATGAAGAAGCATAGACTTTAGTCTGTGCTATTCCGCACTCCATACGAACTGCGCTCGCACAGACTGAAGTCTATGCTACGCCAATCATTACTGTTGCCCCCACCATTCGGTTGACCTTATAATGTTGAAGCTCACCGCTTTTGAGACGTATCTGAGAAGCGGTTAGCGGCTTCCGCGAATGCCCCTTCTCCCTGGATTCCGAAGACCATCATCAGGCTCCTAATGATTCGGTCAGCCCGTCCGCGGTCAAAGCTTCCAAAATGTGTCCCCAGGCGCCGCCGGTTCAAGCCAGACCGCTTTGCGAGGCAAAGACAATGTCACCGAGTATCGATCAACTGCTGACCATCGCGTGCAGCAAGGGCGCTTCTGATCTGCATATCAAGGCCGGTAGCTTTCCATTCATGCGCATCAACGGCGACCTTCAACCGATGGTGGAGGCGCAGCGCCTGGCAGGCGAAGACTCGCTCAACATGGCCTTCTCGATAATGAACAACCGCCAGAAACAGCGGTTCAACGAGAATTCTGAGATTGACATCGCGTATGGCGTGTCCGGGCTCGGCCGGTTCCGCTGCAACATATTCCAGCAGCGCGGCACCGTCGGGATGGTGCTGCGAGTCATTCCAACGACCGTGCGATCGACCGAGGAACTGCGCCTGCCGCCGGTTATCGAGAAGATCGCCGACGAGCACCGCGGTCTCGTGCTGGTCACCGGCTCCACCGGATCCGGAAAGTCGACAACGCTCGCCGCCATGATCGACTACATGAATCGCACTCGCACCGGGCACATCGTAACCATTGAAGACCCGATAGAGTTCCTGCACCGCGACAAGAAATCTTACGTGAACCAGCGGGAAGTCGATGTCGACACCCGAAGCTTTTCTGAGGCGCTGCGCGGAGCGTTGAGACAGGACCCCGACGTCATACTGGTGGGCGAGATGCGCGACTACGAGACGATTGAGACCGCAATCACCGCGGCCGAGACCGGTCATCTTGTTCTATCGACGCTGCACACGCTCGACGCAACCGAAACGCTCAATCGAATAGTATCGGTTTTTCCTCCGCACCAGCAGCGAGCCATCCGCTTGCAGCTCGCAAGCGTGCTAAAGGCGGTGGTCTCGATGAGGCTTGTGCGCGCGGCCGACGCGATACAGGGGCGCGTGCCCGCCGTGGAAGTCATGATAGTGACTCCGTACATCCGCGATTGCATCGTTCACCCGGAGAAAACTGCGACGATAAAAGAGGCCATAGCGCAGGGAACTTCGCAATACGGCATGCAGACGTTCGACCAGTCGTTGTTTGATCTGTACTCTCGCGGATTGATAACATACGAAGAGGCCTTGGGCGGAGCAACCAACGCCGATGAATTCAGATTGCGGGTGTCGGGTGTCAGGTCGGTGTCGGATCAGGCTCGCGAAGATATGGAGCGCTCGCGAAAACGCACCGGTTCGCTCGACCCAACAAAACCCGAAACCAAACAGTTCGTCAATTGGCTTTTAGAGGGAACAGAACAAGTAACAAGATAAAAGGCGCGCGCCGTCCAGACGGCGAAGAGCGCCCCGCGCGCCTTCGAAAGCCGGCCGGCGGAGATGAACGCGAACGCAACAACACAGAGCTGCCGGCCAGGAGAGTGATGAAGGCAGCTCTCAACATGCTTGCGGCTCGTTCTTGTAGTGAGGGTCAATTACGCGACCGGTTGAAAGCAAAGGGATGGGCCGAGCCGGATCTGGTTGAGGATTGCATCAAGAGACTAAAGGAGCTTGGCTACGTCAACGATGATTCATTCGCGCGTAGCTACGCAACCTATCGAGTCAGCTCGAAGCCGTTGGGGCGAGCCAGGCTGGCGCGCGAGTTGGCTGCAAAGAAGGTCTCACGTAACAGTATCGACGGAGCGTTGGACCTGGTTTTTGGCGACGTACCCGAAGAGACCCTGATAGACCGGGCGATCGGGCGGCGCATCCGATCTCACGGCCGGCCGGCGGACCGAGCTGCCGCGAAGCGCATGTTCGATCACCTCGCGCGGCTAGGATTCGAGTACGATTTGATTGTACGGAAGCTCAGCGGTCTAAGGGCGAACACCGGCGAGGAGTAATCCGCCCACTGGCCTCTAAGCCCGCCTCCATTGACTGCTGAACAGATTGACCGAGTTTGCTCCCAGCACTCTGCCGTTAGCTTTTTCTGGAGACCGCTTAATTCAGGATGAAACAGCATGAAAAACGTCGAGCACCGCGCGTACCCTACGTCTCTGAGGTGGTGTGCGAGGGCACCGGCACTCGTATTATTGCTCGAACTAGCGATCTCAGCGCGAGCGGCGTTTTTATCCACTCAAAGCTATGCTGCGAAGCAGGCTCGATCCTAAGGCTGAAGTTCTCCGTCACCTCGACTCAGATTGATACGATCGGCGAGGTTTGCTATAGCATTCCGCATATAGGAATGGGCGTACGCTTTTTGGATCTCAAGCCCGAGTATGACGACGCCATTGAGAGACTAATTCAAAGTCAGCGCGGTCAAGGGGAATGTGAGAAGGTCAAAACACAAGACCGACATACCATACCGAGCGGCGTTGAGCCAGTTGACAAACTGCTTGGCGGACTTGAGCGCGGTCATCTGTATCTGGCTCACGGGGACGCCTCTGGCAAATCACGTTTCGGAATCGAGTTTCTTATCGAGGGGTTGAAGCGTGGCCAGCCCGGGGTGCTTATTACATCCTACTCGAGAGAAGACGGCGTACGACGGTTCGCTCGGCTTGGTTATAACTGCTTGGAAGATATTCGGAGCGGGGCTCTCCTGTTATTCAAGTACTCATACGACATAGTCGACCAAGCACTACAGCTACACCACCTCGAGCCACTCTTGCGGGAGCTGGGGCCAACACTCAATGAGTCTCCACCGGAGCGCATAGTTTTTGATTCGGTAAACAACCTTTTGGCTTGCGCGAAACAAGATGATGTGACCGCACGTGCAGACGAATTGGCAGCCTGGGTCAGGTCATTTGGTGCAACCGTCGTGTTCGTTGCAAACGGAGAGAGTTGCGGAGTCATTGAAAGCCTTATGCGGTCAGTTAGAGAGTCATTTCGGTTCGAGGTAAAAAAGATTTCTGATCGACTAGTTCGGTTCATCGCTTTTGAGAAGTCCGGTATTCCAGCCCAGGCTGTCCGGGTCGATCCCTACCGGAGCATCTCTCTGCTGGAACATCAGCGAGCCAACGAGCCGCCTAACGAGGAGTGCGGAATGACACCCGAGGCACCTATTGGTCCTGAAGCAGGTAGAAGTAACGAGAAAGAGGAAGAACCTGTCAGTGAGGCTCGAACGCTCGATATTGCAGAAAAGGTGGCTTCTGAGGAAGCACGTGATGCATTCTTCGCCATGTTGGATGAATTGAAGAGTTTTGCGTCAGCACTTGATCCGGACGTATCTGAGAGAGAAAACGCCTCCCTTGGGCCATGAACGAAGGGATGCCAGGACGAAGGGGTGCTGGATTAGAACAGAATCAATTTGATTGAAATTGCGTATCATCCGACTGGAAAGGCAGATTCTGATGATGAAAAGAGGAGATCGGCGATCGTCAAAGCGAATTAGCTATGTCTGCGAGGTGGAGTGTGAAGGAGCTGGGCGTAACTACCTGGCAGCCCGCATCAACGACCTCAGTTTAACCGGCGCATTCCTTGACTCGGTGACGTGCTATGCGCCGGGCACGAGTCTGAGGCTCAGGTTTCACATCAATGACACTTTAATCGAAACCACCGCCGAGGTTCGGTACACGATGCCGCAGATCGGGATGGGTGTGCGATTCCTAAGCTTGAATCCTCATCACCTGGCCGCGCTCGAGAGCCTTATCGAAGGCCAGCCCCTGAATCCGACAGACTCCGCACCGCACCCGGAAAGCGGGACGAGAGGCTGGAACATGCCCGACACGCTCCTGGGGAACTTCGCCATCGTTAGCATGTTCGATGTCGTCCAGATAATCGAGAACAACCGGCTCAGCGGGGTGCTCGGAGTCATGTCCCCAGCGGCCAACGGCGAGGTTCAGTTCAACGAGGGCAAGATCGTCGGAGCACACTCCGGCACGAGAATCGGCGTCGATGTGCTCAAGAGCCTTCTGGATGTAGCCGAAGGTTCATTCCAATTCAAGAGATCAGCCACCCACTATCCGCCTACGATCCACGCGCCGAGCAATATGTCACTGATGCTCAGCCTGCTGCGCATCAAGGACGAAGAGGCGGCCGCTCTGTCTTAACCCCCAGCGGTAGCTGGCGCCCCGCCGCACTTCGGCACGCAACCGAGCGTGGTATTCTGAGATCAGCAATCTCAACCGGCAATCACTCTCCGACGCGACCAGACTTTCTTGCCGGGCACGAGCGCCGCTTCATATAATCCTCTCGATGACCCTCGTGACAGGACAGGAAACAATCGAGTTGCTCGGCCTCACCCAGGATGAAGTGTGCGACTTCATGGTCGCACTGGACGAGAAGCCGTACCGCGCGCGCCAGCTTTACGATTCGATCTATCGGCGCCGGATCACCAGCTTCGATGCAATGACCGATTTGCCAAAGACGCTGCGACGGATTCTCGCGGAGCGCGCGGTCGTAACTCGCACCGGGATTCAAAGCGTGTTTCTATCCTCGGATGGGACGCGTCGATTCTTACTTGGGCTTTGTGATGGCTTCGAAGCCGAGTCGGTGTTCATGCCTGAGGAGCGCCGAGACACAATCTGCATCTCGAGCCAGGTCGGCTGTCCGCTGGCTTGTAGCTTTTGCATGACCGGCGTGATGGGTTTGAAACGCAATATGACTGCGGGCGAGATAGTCTCACAGGTGGTCGTCGTGTTGAATAAAGTTTACGGCGAGGGCGTCGAGGTTCCCCATCGAACAAACATCGTGATGATGGGAATGGGTGAGCCGCTGTTGAACTACGATCAAGTGATCAAAGCCGTGCGATTGATGGTCGATCAGAAGGGTCTCGCAATTGCGCCTCGCGGCGTCACGCTTTCAACCGCCGGCATCGTTCCGCGAATCTACGATCTTGGCCGAGAGGAAATCAGGCCGCGGCTGGCGATCTCGCTTACGGCGCCGAATGACGAGCTCCGCAACGAGTTGTTTCCTATCAATCGCAAGTACCAGCTCGCCGAGTTGATGGAGGCGTGCCGCCGTTATCCATTGGGTGAGCGCGAGCGGCTGACTTTCGAGTACGTGATGCTCGGCGGCGTGAACGACAGCGATCAACAAGCTCGCGAGCTGGTGCGACTGCTATCAGGAATACGAGCGAAGGTAAACTTGATCCCTCACAACCCGGCGCCGGAGCTTCCGTATGCGTCATCTCCGATGGATCGGATACTCGCCTTTCAGAAGATCCTGACTGAGGGCGGCTTGCCTTCATTCATTCGCCGCCCGCGAGGTCGGGACATCTCGGCGGCGTGCGGTCAACTCGCGGCTCGTCATCAAGCTACCGCGTGACGCCTTGGGTTATCAAAGAGGTTCTCCGCAACGCGTCAAAAACTAACCCGCGCCCCTAACTGAAAAGCCCGCGGGCCGCCGGAACCAAACACCTGGCTAAAGCGTGCACCCGGCTGACCGAACTCAGCCGAATTTTTGATATTGCCGCTGTGGTCAACTATGTTGACGACATTAAACAAATTGAAAACTTCACCTAACAGAACGAGTCGGACTCGGTCGCTGCCGAAGGAGAACGTGCGGCTCAGGCGCACATCCTGAGTAAAGAAGGTGTCGCCGAGTGAATAGTCAGCGGGCAGCGTTACACGCGGAGCGATCTGTCCGCTGAGGGTTTCTCAGTCACAACTCCGGTGATTATTCCGGTCGGCGCTTGTGCGCGGGCCACACCGACTGTCGCCAACGCCACCAGTAGAAGCATTGATTGAATCTTGCTCATCGTCATATTCATAGAGACGTAATGGCGGGACGTAATTCTGCAGAGTTAATCAAAGCACATGTTCGGCGTCCCGAGTCGGTACGCCATCCCTGGCTCCGCCAACCAGAATCATCTTGCCGTCGCGCTCAACCTTAAACAGACGTCCGCGCCATTCTACCCTCTTTCCGAACCAGCTCAGGCACCAGATAAGAAAACTCAACATGTCCCGCACTGGCACGAGCCAAAAGTACTTCCTCAGAATCCTGTCGCCGAGCCAGTGCACACCTATCATCCATCCCATCGTCAACCGTATTACCAACGTTGAGGCTAGGAGAATCAAGCTAAATGTCGATGCGCCGGCGAGAGCAACATTCAACAGCGCTAACGCGGTTCCGTAAGTCAGGATCAAGCCCAGATAGCCCATCGGCCGCGAGATTCGAGTCGACCGCGCCCAACGCATCTGATGCCGCATCATCCCTCTGAAGCCGGCCGGCTGCATCGCCGTTTCAACAACGTGATGCGAGAGTCGAACCTCGAAGCCGTCCCCCAGCATCCACGCCATCAGAACGCCGGCGGTGAATTCCGCGGTAATCCCGACCGCTTCTAGCTTTGTGGCGAAGTCCGGTGTTTCAGCAGCGCGATAGAGACAGGTCACCAGTCCCACTCGCGGATCGGAAAGCGGCGCAAGCACCTTGCGCAAATAATCGCGGCCCACTCGAATATCGCTGTCGACGATTACGATTTGTTCGTGCTTGACTCGCGCGAGCATGTTTTGCAGGTTGCTCACTTTCAGGTTTTGCCCGATCGTGTCGTCGGAAATCACGAGCGCGATATCTCGATCGGGAAAGTCGGCGATCAGCTTCTCAACGATGGGTAGTGAAGAGTCTCGCGAGTCGCGCACGCCGAAAACGATTTGATATTCGGGATAGTCCTGCCGGCAGAATCGAGTGTAGTTTTCATATGCTTCGAAGTCGGCTCCGTAGAGCGGAACCATTATTGTCACCGGCAGAGAGCGGCCGTCTTCAAGCAAGCTCGGTCTTGAGAAGAATCTGAACCCCGCAATGATCGATAACAGGTAATAGGCATTGGCTGCTAACGTACAGCCGATCAGCATCACCTGGATCGCTATGAAGGCAAGGTGTAACAACGTGTAGCGACCTTATTAGGGCTGCGCGGGTATGGAGATCAGTGCGACGCCAATGCCGACCAGCAGGATACCTGCCCACCGCATCGCGCTGATCGTCTCGTGGAGGAAGAGCCGCGCACCGATCGTTGTGATGACGAAGCTGATGGAAGTCGCCGGGAGCACCAGGCTTAGATCCGCAAGCCTCAGCGCCCCGAGAAACGAGAAGTAGCTGACAGCCATGAAGAGCACGCCGATCAGAAAGTACCGATTCGTGACTGCGCGGCCAAATACGGCGAGCAGGCGCCCAGCGTTAAGCGTCGAGATCTCGCCGAGTTGCTTCATGCCTTTCGTTATGAACACGTCGCCCGCCGAGCCGCCAAGCACGACCAGCGCTATCAACATTGCCGTAGTCATTCGAGCACCCCTTGCGCAAGCAATTCGCCGGGCTTCTCACCTGTGCGCTGCCCCCGAACGCGAAACGAACAGGACCCCGAGCGTGATTATCACGGCGCCCGCCCATCTTCTGTTGGAGACCAATTCGCCCAGGAAGTAATGACCCGCCGCGACGTTCAACACGTAGCCGAACGCGGTAGCCGGGAGCACAAAGCTCAGATCCGCCCACGAAAGCGCCGCCGAATACAGCACGAAGAACACTATTAGCAGCAGCGTCCCGACCCAGACCATCGGGCTCTGCATCGTTTGCACCGCGATATGCGAGACTTGCGAGAGCGATTCGGAGAAACCGCCGGCGCTAGTTTCCAACGAAGTTATCGCCTTCATCCCTTTGGTTAGGCAAACGTCGCCGAAAGCTTGCGCGACGATGGCCGTTATAAGCACTACGGCAGTCTTCATCAGTTCCGCTGGGTTGTAGTTCGGCCTTTAGCGTAGCGACTTTGCGGATCTTTGCGTCTTTGCGCGAAACCTGACTTCACTGAGAATGAATTTCGCGCAAAAGACGCAAAGATCCGCAAAGTCGCTACGGCTCAAGCCCGCTCTAAACTCCTCCGTTCAAAATTTCAAAATAGTTCACCAACCTGATCCCCAACTCTTGAACTCTTTCTTTGACCCTCTTGCTCGTCAGCGCTTCAAATTCTATCGAGCATTGGCGCTCTTCGTTGTTGAGCAATCTATCGTCGGCGTAAACGGCGGGATGGAAGTATATCTCACTGGTCTCAGCCGTGAGGTTGCCGAGCGCGTATAGAAAATATCGCTCGCTCATTCGGCCGCTTTGCAGATTGCCATATACTCTTTCCGGAAATGTGAAGCCCCGCTCTCTCAGCTTTCTTTTCATGTAGCCCGCCAGTCCGCCGAACAGCAACGTGTAAACCGTCTTCTGAAGAAGATTCGCGCGATCGAATTCGAGCGCAAGCCGCCGCTCTTCGGCGGGCACCCTCATCCGGCGCGCGCCATGCTTTACGCCCAGCTCGAGCGCGGCGTTGAAGATTACCGGATGAACGTGCAGGTGAAGGTGGCCGTCGATGTGCGAGAGCGGAAGGCCCGTTGAGCGAAACTTCTCGAACTGCGCGGCCAGTTCTTTTCTCAACTCACGCCGCGCCCGCGGCGAGAAAAAGTATTTCAGGCCGGCAGCGGTCGGATTGTTTGAGAAGTTCCCTTCCCTATCTACAAGAGTCGAGATCTCTGAGTGCGAAAGCACGCTCTTTCCAACAACGGTGACAAGATGAATCCCAACAGCGAGTCCGGGATTCTCCTTCGCAAGCCTGACCGCTTGCTCGAACGCAGCGCCGGTTACCATCAAGCTCGTGCTGGTCAGCACGCCTTCCCTGTAAGCGCGAATGACAGCTTCATTCACTTCCTCGGACATGCCAAAGTCGTCCGCGTTGATGATCAGCCGAAGCTGCTTTTGCGGGCGAGCCGCTGGGGTCACGTTATCGCTTTGTGTTTCCGGCAAAAGCGCGCTAGCGCTGCCTCTACTCTGTGCAAAGGCAGCGCTAGGTTGTTGACTCGAGGCTCGATAGTGGCGACTCATCGGCTGGCGTGGGCCTGAACAAACTCCTTGCGTTTGGCGCGAAGCTGCAGAAACTCCTTCGCTTCCTTGTACAGCCTCCTGCGTTCGTGCCCGTTGAAAGCCGCGCGGCGAACGATCCTGAAGATGATCCTCGGCCGGAAATAGTAGCGGTCGTAGAAATGCTCGACCGCCTGCACGATCTCTTCGCGGGTGAGCCCCGGGTACTGAATGGTCGGAAGCTGATGGCCCATCTCGTCGGTCATATCTTCGATCTGAGTGAAGAAGTTGTTCTTCTTCATATAGTCGTCGAGTTCGGTTCCGGGATACGAATGAGCGATCGAAACTTGAATCGTCTCCGCGTCGAGCTCTTCGGCGAACTTCACCGTCCGCTTGATCGTCTCAGGTGTCTCGCCCGGGAGCCCGATGATGAAGTCGCCGTGCACAACGATGCCGAGCTTTTTGCAGTGTTTCATGAACTCACGGGCCTGCTCGACGGTCGCGCCCTTCTTGATGTTCTTGAGGATCTGAGGATCGCCTGACTCGAAACCCACGATCAACAGGCGGCATCCCGCTTCCTTCATCGCCTTGAGCGTTTCGTAGTCGGTGTGAACTCGCGAAGTGCACGACCACGTCGTCTTGAGCGGCTTCAGCTTTTCACATACCGCGATCGTGCGGTTCTTCGCCCACGCGAACGTGTCGTCATCGAAGAAAATCTCTTGGAGATTCGGGAATTGCTCCCACGCGCGTTTGACTTCCGCGGCGACGTTCTCGGGACTCCGTGTCCGCCAGGCGTGCCCGCTGATCGTCTGCGGCCACAAGCAAAAGGTGCACAACGCCGGACAGCCACGCGAGGTGTAGAACGAGATGTACGGATTGAGCAGGAAGGGTACGTTGTATCTGGTGATATCGAGGTCCCGCTTGTATATGTCTGAGGCGAACGGCAGCGAATCCAAATCGTGAAGCGGCGGCCGATCGGGGTTGTGAACATTGCGACCATCTTTGCGGAAGCTCACACCCTGGATGTCTTTGAGCTCCCTCCCCTCGGCAAATTCTTTGAGGGCGTAGTCGATTTCTTTTCGGACGACGAAATCGATCGCCTCTGATGAATTCAGCGCCTGGTCGGGCTGCGAAGTGACCGGGGGTCCGACGAAGGCAAGCTTGAGACCGGGATTAGCGGCCTTCATCATCTCGGCCAGCCGCACATCGTTCTTCCATCCCGGTGTGCTGGTGTACACCGCCACGAAATCATAGTCTTTCGATATCTGGATAGTCTCTTCAGGCGTGACCCCGTGGGGCCCTGCGTCAAGCAGGCGGCTGTCTTTGATCAAGCCCGCAGGGTACGCGAGCCACACCGGATACCAGAACGACGCGATCTCGCGCGCGGCGGGCCATCGGGAGCTGGCTCCGCCGTCAAAATTTGGGAACGAGGGCGGGTTCAACAACAGTGTTTTCATACTCTCCCTTTTCCGGCAAAATCGTATCAAAGGTTTATAGCTTGCGCCTTGGTAGGTAGTCAAGGAGGGGGATTTGGCAGTGTCTTAAGGCACACCAGCGTGATTCCCAAAGCCTTTGGCTCCTTTACAACCGATGCTGCAACTCTTTACGCACGATCGCCACTCACTTGACGTTCAAGTGTAACTTTTGGCCGACGTGTGGAGGGAGTCGATGGAATCTATCTGGCAAGACCTGCGGTATGGCGTCCGAATGTTGGTGAACAAGCCGGGATTCACGGTGATCGCCGTTCTAACACTAGCTCTGGGAATTGGGGCCAACACAGCCGTCTTCAGCGTCGTCAACGCATTGCTCTTCAGACCGCTGCCTTTTCGCGAGCCGGAGCGACTGGTGTGGATCGCCAGTGACGCCGGCAAAGCCTCCGGCAGCCTGGTAGTGGCTGAAGGGAATCTGTCGGGTGTTACAACGCAGGTGGGAGACTTCTCGGATTGGCGGAGCACCAATCAGTCTTTTGAGGACCTGGCCGGCTACTTCGCATTCTTTGATTACAGTAGCTACACACTCACCGGCAGCGGTGAACCCGAGCGACTGAGAGGCGTTGGGGTATCCCAGAACTTCCTGGATCTACTCGGAGTCAAGCCCGAGAGCGGTCGCGGATTCGAAGACGATGAATGCGTATGGAACGGCAAGGGTGCCGTGCTTCTGACCCACAACTTCTGGACGCGCCGCTTTGCAGCGGATCCCGGAATTGTTGGAAAGTCGATCACGCTCAACAACACGGCCACTACGGTCGTCGGCGTGCTGCCGCCTTCGTTCGACTTTGGATCCGTGTTCTCCCCTGGCGCTCGAATAGATTTTCTTCTGCCGTTTCCGATCTGCGAGGAGACCAATCGATACGGGAACACGTTGGCAGTAATCGGACGTCTGAAGCCTGGCATCAGCATTCAAACCGCACAAGCCGAGTTCGATCTGATCACCCAGCAGGTGCAGCAGGCGCATCCGGAGCGGAACAGGAATGGCGCGCGGCTGTCGAGCCTGCGGGAGCGGATAAGCGGGCGGCTTCGCCCGGCATTTTTCATGCTCTTCTGCGCCGTCGGTTGTGTGTTGCTTATCGCTTGCACAAATCTGTCAAACCTCCTGCTGGCGCGGGCGACCTCGCGACGTAAGGAGATCGCGATTCGCGTAGCCCTCGGAGCCGACCGAGCACGACTGGTTCGCCAGATGCTGACCGAGAGCCTCCTGCTCGCTTGTTGCGGCGCGGCGTTCGGGCTGCCTCTTGCTTTTGTAGCAACGCGCACACTCGCGGCAACGCGCGCGGTCAGCATCCCTCTGTTGGAGAGCGTAACCATCGACGCGAGGGCGCTGGTCTTCACCCTATTGGCGGCGTTGGTGACCGGGCTGCTTTTTGGAATAGTTCCGGCGCTTCAGGTTTCCCGCTGGGACGTGCACGAGACCTTGAAGGAGGCGAGCCGCGGATCGAGTGAAGGAGGACGTGGCGCGTGGATTCGCGGCACCCTGGTGGTTTCTGAAGTCGCGCTCGCCTGCGTACTCCTGGTCGGGGCGGGGCTGCTGATTCGAAGTTTCCTAAGGTTGCTGGAGGTCGATCCCGGCTTTCGCCCCGAACAGACCGCCGCCTGGCGGATCGAAACCGGCGGCAGGTATGAAACCCCCGCACAATTAGACGCCCTCTATGATCAGCTTGTCCGCGGCGTCGGAACGATCCCGGGAGTCGAGTCCGTTGGTTTAACCGACGCGCTCCCGCTTGGGCGAAATCGAAGCTGGGGTGTTGCGGCAAAAGGGGTGACGTACACACGGGAAACGTTTCCGGTGGCGTTTCCGCGACTGATTAACCCGGGCTACATTCGGACGATGAAGATTCCGCTGCGCGCCGGTCGTGAGTTCACCGAGCACGACGGCGCCGAGAGCCAGAAGGTATTGATCGTAAACGAGACGATGGCACGCCGGCTCTGGCCCGATCGAGACCCGCTCGGTCAGATCGCGCTCAACGGCCGGGAGGAATGGCAAGTCGTTGGAGTCGTCGGCGACGTCCGGCACGGCGCATTGGAGCAAGTGGCAAGTTCGGAGATGTACTTTCCAATCGCGCAAAACAGAGATTGGGGTTCTTTAGACCTGGTCGTAAGGTCGAAGCTCCCAATCCAATCACTTGTCTCGAGTGTTAGAGAGGCGCTCAGTCGTGTCGATCCGAATTTGCCTAACAGCGACTTCCAGCCGCTGGAGGACCTTGTGGACCAGGCGGTCTCACCCCGGCGCTTCGTGACCGTCCTTTTGGGTGGGTTCTCGTTCCTCGCGTTGATTCTCGCTTCGCTCGGGATCTACGGTGTGATCTCCTACTCAGTGAACCAACGCACAAACGAGATCGGCATTCGCATTGCGCTCGGGGCGCAGACGCCCGCGGTATTGAAGCTGATCATCGGGCAGGGAATAAAGCTGGCTTTGGTCGGTTTGGGGATTGGTCTGGGGGTAGCGTTCGTGCTGACGCGCGTGTTGTCGAATCTTCTGTTCGGCGTCAAGGCCACCGATCCGTTGACGTTCACCTGTATTGCAGTATTGCTGACCGGAGTGTCACTGCTGGCCTGTTACATCCCGGCCCGGAGAGCGACGAAAGTAGATCCAATGATAGCGCTGCGCTCCGAGTAAGGTTGCTAGTTGGCTCTACACTTGGCGACTATCAGAGTGATGTCGTCGTGCTGCTCGTGAGGGCTGAACTGGCGAACGTCATCGACAATCGACTCGAGCGAGGCTTGTGAAGACAACTCACGGTGTCTCCGCAACGCTTCAACCAGGCGCTGTTCTCCGAATTCCTCTTCTGCATGGTTAAACGATTCGGTTATGCCGTCAGTGTAGAGGGCGAGTGTGTCTCCCGCAAACAGGCTTCGTTCCCCTATCGAGCAATCCCATTCTTTGAAGAGTCCAAGCACGGTGGACGTGGATTCCAGCCGTTCAACAGTGTCGTCGCTCCGAAGCAAAAGAGCGCAGAGATGCCCACAATTCGCGTAGCGTAAGCGGCGGCTCTCGCCGTCGTATTCGGCAAAGAAGAGAGTGGCGTACGCGCCGTCGGTCGTGTTCTCGTAAAAGAGTTGGTTCACGGCTCGCAAGAGTCGTTGCGGCTGGTCCAAAGCGATTGCGCACTGGCTGCGCAGATTCGCTTGCAGATTGGCCATCAAAAGAGCGGCGGCGATTCCCTTTCCCGCAATGTCCCCAATCACCAACCCTAGCCTGTCTCGACCCAGATCGAGAAAATCGTAGTAATCGCCGCCGACCTCGCGAGCCTGAATGCAAACGCCCGCGTAGTCGAGGGTTTTAAGCAGCGGCGGCGTTTGGGGGAAGAGCCTGGCCTGCACCTGTTTTGCTATCTCCAGCTCCCGTGCGGCGCGGCGTTCGAATTCCACCTTCTCCGCCGTGGCGCGGCGTTGCTCGTCGAGGGCCTGACTCACCTCGTCGAAACTCACAAGCGAAAAAGAATTCCGGTCGACGTCTTCGAAGCGGGTGAACACTCCGCCCCAAATCGGGCTCCGCTCTCCAAGCAGCATCGATGGGGCAGCCGAAGTCGGGGCCGACTCCGGGCGCTCGTACTTGATGCGCTTCAGCCGCGGTACACGACCAAACCTTACCCCACGCTTAGACCACTCATGGTACTTGGCAATGACATTGTCAGTCACAAACGCAATTTGCGTTGCCCGGCCGATGAGCTTGTACTCTCTCGAGTTTGGCTTTGGCGCCACAAGCGCAAGGATCGCAGTGCCGTCGGGCGGAGCAACTGCCACCCAGCGCTCGCCGGATTGAAGGAGGGTATCGTAGACCAGACTGAATCCAAGCTGGTCGAGGTAAAATCGCAGACTTCGATCCTGATCTCGAACAAAGATTTTGACCGCATGAAAACGAAGGTAAGGATCCTTTCGGTCCGGACAAAAGGTCGACTCGTCCAGAGAGGGGGATGAAGGAGGGTTACTCATGGGCGTTGATTATAGAATCGGCAGGCCGTTCCGGCATAGCCCCTTTCCTCTCGCGAGCAAGATTCTACCTTCAAAGCAACTAATACTCCTTATGCTCATCTAATGCGGCTGATGAAACGCAACAGTCGCACAGCCTTATTGCTGACAGCCACACTCGCGGCTCCTTTGCTTGCATCAGCGATCGCGTCGCGTGGCCGAGAAGCAGATTCCATACGGAGGACAATTCGACCAAGCGAATTGTCGGCACCCGTTATGGAAGACTCTAGAAATCGCCCGCCCCATCTTCCTTCTACTTCAGGCGCGGCTACTCCGGTGCATTTTGAAGTGTTCAAGATCCAGAGCCTCAAGTCGATCAAGGAACTGGAGTCGCGGTTAGGTGCGGTTGCCTTCGCCGCGATGTTGAAGATGAATCGGATAGACAAAAGACACATTCACGCCGGGGACTCACTGGTCATTCCTGACGCGAGCGTTGACCTGATGGGTGCTTCGCCTTTTCCGATCCAGCTTGAGGTCGCCCGCGAGATACCAAAACTGGTTCTGGTCTCACGCCGGGTGCAAGCTTTTGGCGCCTACGAATCGGGTAGACTCGTGCGCTGGGGACCAACAAGCACAGGTAAGAAGTCCACACCGACGCCGGCGGGACTCTACCACGCTAATTGGAAAGCGAAGAAGAGACGGAGCTCAGTAAACCAAAGCTGGATTCTACCCTGGTGTTTCAACCTGGATGACACGGCGGGTATTTCCTTTCACCAGTTTGACTTGCCCGGCTATCCGGCGAGTCATGGCTGCGTTCGTTTGCTTGAGGAGGACGCGAAGTGGGTTTACGACTGGGCCGACCAGTGGACGCTTTCTAAGATCGACCAGTCAATTCTGGCTTTCGGAACGCCGGTCGTTATTTTCGGAGACTACCAGTACGGAGAGAAGCCGCTCTGGAAGCGGCTCGCTGATGATCCGGCGGCGACTGCAATCTCCGCAGCGGAAAGCGAAATCGCAGTGAACCGACATCTGGCGCAGATCGAGATTAAGGCACGCGCACGCCGCCCGGCAAACGCCAGCCCGGACATCCCAGCCGCGGCAGCAGTCGCCACGCTTCCTAACTGAGTGATCCTCGTCAACCTGGCCCTCCTGACCTAGAGCCACATGGTCTCACCTTGGCGTCCAAGGCGTTTTCCAGCTATGGTCGGTGGTCAGTGCCCGCCGAATGCTCACCGTGGGCCGGCGGCTGCGTAGTCGATCAGTTGTTGAATTCGGGCGCGAAGCCCTGGATCGTTCGTTTCTCCCAGCAGCGTCTTCAGCACCGGCTCCGCGAACCGCCCATGCCTGCGCATGATCTCGGCTCCAGCGCTTTGAACATCGACGGCAGAGCCTTCGAGACTTAAAGCTTGTTGCCGAATTTCGTTCTCCATCTCCGGCGTGATGATCTCGACTCTGCCGACCAGGATTCGCGTGAGTTCTGACGGGCCTGGCTCAATCGTGATCGGAAGTATCGAGTCAGTAACCTTACGCGGCACGATGTAGAAGACGCGCATCCCTTCCTCAAACCAGGAATCGCGCCAGGTCTTGATCATCGCGCGCGCTTCTTTCTCGTAGAGTCCCTGCGAAACCAGAATCGCCTCCAGATCGCGTTCGAGCGAATCGACCGGTTGGTTAAACGCGGGGCGATCGAGTACCACCTCGCCGTCGAATGAATCGCGAACTTGATATCCGACCTTTCCGCCGCGATTCTCAAACAGGATGAACTGCGCGATGCTCTCCGGGCTTGTGTTCTTCACAACTACTTTCCCGGCATCGAGCTTAACCGCGACAGGTGGATTAAACGTGCCCACGCCTCGATAAAAGAGAAACTTCTCGCGCTGCTCGCCCTTGCTGGTGCAAATGCGAAGCGGCGCAGCGTCAGTCTCGCGCGCCGGGTAGTAGTGGCTCGGTTGCGCTTCCACGGGAAAGCTCTCTTCAGCACCGGGCACGACCGTTATGCGGCCCCAATCAATACTGGATGGGTTTCTACTATCATCAGGAGCGGGAACATAGACCAACCGCGCCTGCGGATACCACTCGGTAATCTTGCCTTGTGAGAATTCAACCTTGACAGAAACAGTGGTCTCTCGGTCGGCATAAAAGTAAATGACGGGCGTTTCCATTCGGACAAGTGCTTCCATATTGCACTTGATGCAACGCTGCCCGCTTCGGAGACCCGTCCCGGTGGCGAGCCCGCTCGCGTCGTAGACGAAGCAGGGCAGATCGCTCGACCCGTTGAGCGGGCGCCAATCGACTGCGACGCCATCTTTTCCCGCAATCGACGTGAAGGTACCCCACTCGTGCACGATCAGGCGGTTGTCGGCCTTCGTCGTTTTTACGTCGGTCGCGGTCGCTCGTTGAGCGACGGGCCCAGTTTCGATCATTGTGAGCAGAAGCACGGCTATCGAGGCGTGAAGGGCGATTCGCGAAGGCTTGCGTGTCATGAGGATCGATCCTCCTTGGAAGGCGACCACTAATACTATCCATGGGATGAATAAACCACCGGGCTCATCTTGCATACGGATCGCTGATAAACCTTGGCGTTAAAACCACACTGTGTCCATCTCATCTTTCCAGGCGTCGAGCACGTCCTGATCGAGCTGTAGCGTGCCTTCTCGCGTTATGCCTTTCGGCAAGCCCACCAGCTCGATCATTCTGTTCAATACTCGAACTCGCAGGTCTCCCTCGACGCGCGAGAGCATATGCCACAACGTAAACGTATCGCGTGGGCGAGCCTCTGCCAGCAAGGTGTTAAATGGCCGCTCGCCGCCGTTTTCAAAGTCGAACTCCTCGAGCGCACGCACGAACGTTTCAGAAGCGTCCTCGAAGTAAGGGGTTCCGGGACCGATACCGGGACGTGCTTCGCACATCGCGTAACGGGGGACGTAGACCTCGCGCCCGTTGCGTACCAGCGCTACCCAGCCCAATGTGACGTGTAGGAGGCTCGTACCCGCATCGTCGACCTGGAGCGTGTACACACAGCCAAGATCTATCGCCTCAGCCGCGGGAGTGTCCACAAAGAATAATCGCGGCGGAGCCGATATCGTGGCTCTCATGCGTCCGTGATCGAGGGCCAGGCGGTGCTCGGCATGCCCAGTTCGGACCAGTCGTATTTTACTGTTCGAATCGAGTTCAACCTCTCCAATTTCACTCACGGTAACCTTCGCCTGGGCGAAGTCACCGGTTTCGAGTGTCTCCCCAACCGCCAGTCTCGCCTTGTTCCCGACCTTGTCACCACCAATGCGCACGGCGCCCACGCTGTCGACTTCCAACGAAGCTCGCGGGACGTTGTAAATGGATCTCGAAGACACAATCAGTCCGATGACGACTGCGGCAAGAAGTACTGCGCTGACTGCGGCGACGCGATACCAACTGAACGCGAAGGCAAGCCTCGGGACCTTTGGCTCGAAGACTGGCCTCCGTAATCTTTCATTCAGCAATGCCTCAATCTCGCTCCACATCTCCGCGGGCGCCGACGCCAGCGGAAGCTGTTGGGCAAGGTTCACGCCGAGCTGTATTTCGTCGTGCTCTTTGAGGCATCGCTTACATGCAAGCAGGTGTTCGCGCACCCGCTGCGACTGATCAGCCGCAAGCTCGCCGTTGCAATACGCCGATAGTTGTTTGATTACATGCTTCGTAAACATCGTTATTCCCCTGATACGAACTCGCTACGCAGATGACCCAGCTTGCGCGCCAACATCTTGTGTCCCCGATTCAGCCGCGAGGATACCGTGCCGATGGAGAGGCCGAGCGATTCGGCGATCTCGTCGTACGAGAGGCCCTCGACATATTTGAGCAAGATGGGCAGCCGCAGCTTTGGCGTCAGCTCTGAGATTGCGCCGCGAACCGAATCGGCCACCTGGCGTCTGTGATAGGCTTCCTCTTGAGAGCCCTTCGCCACCATAGTCTTCACCTCGATCTCCGGGCTGAACGGAACAAAGCGTCTTCGCTTTCTGTGTTCATCGGTACACGCGTTGGCCACAATGCGATAGAGCCAGGTCGTGAACTGCGAGGTCTCATGAAATTGGTTGATGCTCGTGAACAGCTTGAGGAAAACTTGCTGGGTCACATCGTGAGCCAGCGCCTCATTGCCGCTGTAATGAAATGCGATTGTGTAGACCCGATCTTTGTGGGCTTCGAACAGGTCGTGAAAGGCATCTCGATCGCCCCGTTTGCAAGCCTCGATGACTTCAGCCTCTGTTTGGCGATCGCCCATTATCTCTAGCCGCTCCAATAAGAAAGCCTTTGATGATTCCGTTGATTAGACGGCCGCGCCTTCGCTTTTCTTCCATCCGAATCGGTTTCTGGTTTCATGGTTTCTGGTTTCTGGTTTGTGGTCTTTGGTTTTTGGTTTCTGATTGGCGAGTGGCTTATGAACCAGAAACCACAAACCAGAAACCAGAAACCACAAACCAGAAACCACCACTCGGGCGGAACGTTCGCAATCGAACTCGACCGCATTGTATAATCATCAGCCCTTGCGAGAACAACCTCACAAGGGATCATCAGAGGTTTTATGAGCGAAAAGGGAACAGGGGCGCGCTCCGGCTTAATAGTTGGTCTGATACTCTCGTTATTTTTGCCGTTCATCGCTATTCGAGCTACCGCCCAAGGCGGCGCGATTGAACTGGCGGTTGACGCCGCAAACTTCAATCAAGATGGACTCCTCGTTTTGTTTGGCGGACTACGCTTGCAAGGCGACATCGGGTTGCCCGTGGCCGCCGGAGACATAAACGGGGATGGGCGCGGCGATGTCATCTTTTGCGGGATGTACGGCAGCACAGGAGGCCGCGATAACAACGGCGTGGTGAATTTCTATTTGAGCGACGGGCGCGACAGTGGCTTCGTCGACGCCGCTCAAAACCCGCCAAACATTTTCAAGCTGGCCGGCCAGCGCCCGGGCGATCTCCTGGGCACGTCGGTTTCGGCTAACGGGGACGTGAACGGCGACGGAATACGCGATGTGGCGATCGGAGCCGGCGGTCAGGACGGACCAAACGGCGGAATCGCAGATAACCGCGGCGCTGCCTATGTAGTTCTGGGCTCGCGGAACTTTAGTCTCAACGCCGATCTCAACACACCGGACGGCAATCCTCCGCCGGGCGTCATCGCGATCTACGGACCCCAGCCTGGCGGGCGGATGGGTATATGGATCGATGAAGGCGATGTCGATGGGGATGGCCTGGCGGACATCATCATCGGGTCGGATCAGATCAACTCAGACGCCGGGCAGCATGTCGGCGGCGCGTACATTGTATTTGGCGCTCCGAATCTGCCTTCGGTGATTGATCTCGCATCGCCGCCCGCCGGTGTTCGGACGGCTCGTATAGTTGGCGCCCACCAGGAAGATCACTGGGGCGCCGCGTTGCAGGTCGGCGACATTAACAACGACGGGATCGGTGACGTTATTATCGGCGGCTCAATAGATCGCGACTCGGGCTCTTACGTGACCCCGACGCTTCGAAACGGCCACAACTTCTTTGCGGCTAGTTTCAACGGGCAAAGAGACTTATGCGGAGAAGTGTATGTGATCTACGGGCAGCGGAACTGGCCGGCCGTCATCGATCTTCGCAGCCCGCCGGCTAGCGCGACTCACGTCATCGGGGCGAATCCCGTCGACTTTCTCGGCTCGCAGCTTCACAGCGGGGATGTAAACGGAGATGGCCGCACCGATTTGATAATCGGGGCGCTGCTGGCCGCGGCTCCGGACAGTAAAGGTCAGACTGGCGCGGTCTACGTCGTATACGGCTCGCCGACATTGCCCGGGGCGACTATCGATCTCGCGAGCCCGGCGGCGTCTGGTCAACGAATCTCGGCGATCTACGGCGAACACGTGCTCGATTGCGCCGGCGATTCCGTTCGCACATACGACATAAACAAAGATGGTCTCTCGGATTTGTTTATCGGGAGCCCCGAGCGCACCTTTCTATTGAACGGCGAGGAGCGCGAGGATGCCGGCGTCACCGAACTAATCTACGGCCAGCGCGACTTTCTTCCTGCTGTCATCAAGCTGTACGACCCACCGCCAAGTCCGCGGATTTTCCGGCTGGCAGGCGCGCACGGTGAGCTTCAAGGCATCGAGGGCGGCGACGAGTTTTCCTATCGGCTGGCGGGCGCTGACGTCGACGGCGATGGCTACATTGACTACATTGCCAACGCGATGCACGGAGACGGATTCGGCAACGGCGTCCTGAATGGCGGCAACGTTTACATCTTCAGCGGCAAAAAGCTGTCTGCGAAACTTGGGATGCTTGTATCGGAGCCGAGCCCGGCACCGCAACTCACGACGGCGGCCTTAACGCTAAACGGACAACCGGTTCAGCAGGGAAACGCCGGCGATCTCGGGTTGCGGATCGTCATTAGCGGTACAAATCTGCGCATCGACACTGAAGTCACCATCAGCGGTTTTGTCGTTCGCTCGCACCTTCAATCGGGACCGCCGGCGACGATAAGGGTCGAACTCGACGAGAACTCGGCAGTCAGAGACCTCGCCGGCCAACTTGTTGTAACGGCGCGCAACACAACGCCGCCGGCTTCCGCGTTCTCGAACCCGGTCGTCGCCGGCACGCTACTCGGCCCGCAGATTACCAAAGCGAAAATCAAAAGAAAGCCTTCTGGACTGTTGGTGGTGAAGATTTTCGGCGCCAACTTTTCAGACACGCTAACCGCAAGCGTGCTGGATGGAAACCGGCGCGTGCCGCTGATCTCGGTGTCATTCGAGGCGAGCGACTTCATGACCGTGCGGATCGACCCAGGCAACGCGCCGCCGTCAGGGACCGCCCTGCGCGTGGTGGTGTTCATTCTCGCCAACGGCGTCAGCTCGAACGAAGTGACCGCGACCGTTCCCTGAAGGGTGAGCGCGCTTGACGAATGACTTGCAGCCTTGAAAACGAACGCAGCATCAACGCCCATTTTGGTTGACAGCCTGTTGTGGGATGTGTAGGATTGGCGCGTTTTGTTCAGCAGTAGTGTGAGGAGGACTGAAGTTGAAGTTAAGGTTTTGCGCGTTTGAAAGTTTGACCGCAAACGCTCTTTGCTTTAGCTCCGATCATCACTCTGCAATTTACTCTAGATGAAAAGGAGAAGAAAGCATTGAGAGAAACAGGAACTGTTAAGTGGTTCAACGCGACGAAGGGATACGGCTTCATCACCCGCGAAGGTGGTGACGACGTGTTCGTTCACTACTCAGCCATCGAGGCCGACGGATACAAAACGCTCAACGAAGGGCAGCGTGTTGAGTTCACCATCACGCAAGGTCCGAAAGGCCTGGCTGCCAGCAACGTAATCGCGGCTTAGTCCTGTGATATCCCCTGGGCGAGTTCGGTCATGAGCCGAACTCGCCTTTTCTCTTCCCCACCTTCTTGCTTACCCACCGCCGGCAACTATCGGGAAACACCTCGGAGTTTTCCCTGCCCCGCTTCTGTGCTAGACTCTTCCCACGCCGAAAGTGACGCAATCAACAACAGGGACGACCTAGTTATGGCAGACAAGTCTAAAGAAGAATTCATAGACGCAGGTACGGCGGAGACTGAACAGTACGAAGCAGATGAAGAAATTCAGCAGGAGTTTGAAGAAGCGCAGCGGCTGGCTTCTGGAGGCGAGCAGCTCAAGCGTGAGCTTCGAGAGCACCACTCGCGCACTCCCGCTCTTTCCGGGGGCGACATCGATGCCGATTGGGCTCGCGCGGATATCGGCGACGAAACAGTAGGCGGCTCCGCTCCGACTCCCGACCAGGATGTAGTCGACGAATTGGGGGAAGCAGTTGGCTTGATCTACGAAGACAACGAGCCGCTTCACACAGCTGAAAAATTAGACGAGCGCGATCGAAGGCGCTGGGAACTCGATCCGGCTTCGTCTGAAGATTACAATGATCGGGTCAATCGCGAAGGCGAGTGACGTTGAGCCCGTTGCGAGTCAGGACCGCGAGCGACAGCTATCGCCGCTTATCGGTTGGCTCATCGAGGTAGTCGCTGACTCCCCAAGTTTCGCACTCGAAAGCGCTCTGATATACTTCGCGACCGAAATCCAAGACTCAATAACCGCGGAGGCCTAAAATGCGGAAGTTTTTGTTGTTGTCGCTGATCTCTGTTGTAGTGATCGCGTCTACCGCCCTCGGGGACACGATACACCTGAAGAACGGCAGCGTGCTCAAAGGGAAGGTGGCCAGCTTCGCCGACGATCAATTCATAGTCATGTTGGACACCGGTTCGGGCCGCTATCTGAGTAGAGCCATGGTCTACATGGGAGATGTTGCGCGAATAGAGTTCGACTCAGCGGGCGCTTCCGCGGGCGATACATCCAGCACAGCAACGCAGCCAGCCGAGCCTCCAACGCGCCCGATCAACGATACACCCCGGCGCGAAACAAAGACTCGTGTGCCAGATGCTGGCGAAACACCATCTCGTAGCACACAGCCAGCCGACCCGCAGCCGCGTGAAACCGGTCCTCCCGAGACTCAGCCCACGCCGCCTGCGCGAGAGCCGGAACCGGCACAACCCGAGAAGCCCACGGTGAGCAGTCCTCCACCGGTGACCGCACCGGCTAGTTCCGAGACATCCGACAGCGAGCGGCTCCCTCGAAAGCAGCTCCTGGCGATGAAGACAATGACCGTCGATGTAGTTGCGAAGAAAGACTGGACAAGCTCGGGACTGATAGTCAAAAGGGGCGACCATTTGCGCGTCACAGCCAGCGGCACTATCACGTTGGATCCTGTCAGCGGCCGCTCGTGCGGGCCTGAAGGCATCAGCGATCTGGCGGATCCCAAGAAGCTCATGCCCGACCAGCCGACCGGAGCGCTCATTGCCGTCATCTCCTCAGACAATGACGATTTCATATTCCTGGGACGCTCGGGTGACTTCATCGCGACACGTGACGGGCTTTTGTTCTTGTCGGTCAACGAAGGGCAACTCTCAGACAATGTTGGAACATTCAAAGCCGTCGTTGAAGTGCTGGCGCCTCGAAAATAGTAGCGCCTCCAGTGAGAGGGCGGCACACCGCGGGGTTGCGGTCAGAAGCATAGCTGCAAGCCCGTGCTCATCAAGAGATAACTGCTTTCTTCGCCGTGCACCAAGCCGCCAGCTACGGTCTCCTGGCCGTTTGATTTTACACCTATTTTCCTTGACTTGAATCCGCCCATGAAGTAGCCTTTCCCTTCCCGCGAGGCACGTATCACCTTCTTTCACAGGATGGCGACGACAGCACGGCTCAATCGAGCCCGGTTCGTTCTCGCCAGGCTAAGAGATCAAGATAGGATACACGCGGGGCGCTCGTTTCAGGTTGATGCCTTTCGCTTGCGACGCTCGAATAAGATGGACGAAGTTCATCGAACCGCTTGTTGGGGCCGCAAGGACGAAGTGTTTCACACAAGGGGGAGGAGAACGCTGCTTTCAGGAAGACGACTTGCGGCGCAGCCCGCCTCTCTATCAATCGTCGTTACAAAGCCGTGTAACTGACACAGAAGACTTTGGGTGTCGCCGCGGCAAGTGCGCGCACCACCCGTGAATCAACGACCATTACTTTTTCATGAGGAGAGGCAGGAAATGTCAAAACCAAAACCATTCCATTCACTATGCGCAGTGCTGCTGGTGCTGTGTCTTTGCTCCGCAGCGGTGCCGGCCATGGCGCAGTCGCAAGCCAGCACGGGCCAGATCGCAGGCATCGTGACTGACACTCAAGGCGCGGCCATGGCAAGAGCGACCGTTACTGCGAGCAACAAGCAGACGGGTCTGTCACGCTCGTCGACCTCGAACGACGACGGGCTGTACGCCATCTTGCTGCTGCCCCCCGGCTTGTACAACGTATCGGCTGAAGCGACTGGATTCGCTGCGACCAACATCAAAGACGTTGAGGTGAGCGTCGGGCGAACCTTCGATCTCAAAATCTCGATGAGCGCGAGCGGCGTCCAGGAAGTAGTGAATGTAACGGCCGGCGCGATTCAGGTTCAAACGACTCGTTCAGAAGCTGACTCCGTGTTGAACCAGAAGGCCATCGAGAATCTACCAATCAACGGCCGTCGTTTTCAGGACTTTGTTACGCTCACACCCACGGCTCAGGTTGACCCGCAGCGCGGCCAGATCTCGCTTGCCGGACAGCGCGGAATCAACTCGAACGTCAACGTTGACGGCGTTGACTACAACAATCCTTTCTTTGGCGGAATCCGAGGCGGCGAGCGATCCAACAATGCCTTCACCATCCCACAGGAATCAATCAAAGAGTTTCAGGTGGTGGCGTCCGGCTACAGTGCTGAGTTCGGCCGCTCGACTGGGGGCATCGTCAACGCTGTGACCAAATCCGGAAACAACGATTGGCATGGCTCAGCTTTCTATGTCAACCGGAACAAAGACGTAGCCAGAAGCAACGATTTTTTTCAGGCCGTGGAAGACAACATCAATGCCGGGTTGGCGGCGGGCGTTCCTCCGAGGAAGGTTGTTCCCGCGCCGACCCAACAACAGTTCGGAGGCTCGATCGGTGGCCCGATTAAGAAGGACCGCGCGTTCTTCTTTTTTGCGTATGAGCAGCAAAAGTTCAGCAACAATCGCCAGGTGTTCTTTGATCCTCTAAGCCTCACCACATCGAAAGCGAATACCGCAGAGGCCTTTAGCTACTTCAACTCGCTCCAGGAGCCTTTCACCCAGACCAACGACGCCAAGGCGCTTACCGGGCGTTTCGATTACGAGATCAACACCAATCACCGCTTCAATGTTCGGTACGGTTACAGCAAGAACGAAGCGCTGAACGCTAATTCGGTAGGCAACCAGTTGTTTCCGACGACTATTAGCGCGCTTTCCAACAACGGAACTGAACTGGATAGCACCAACTCGGTGGTAGGACAATTCACCAGCTTCTTCAGTTCAACCATGGTCAACGAGTTTCGCGGACAGTGGGTGCGCGAAGAGCGTCCGCGCCCTGCCAACGCCATCCAGCCGTTGGTCACCAGCGGCGTCGGCAACGTTGGCACCGTCTCCTTCCTGGGCCAGAACATCCAGTTTGACCGTCGCACTCAGGCCGCTGACAGCTTGACCTGGTCTCACGGCAACCACACGATCAAGTTCGGCGGCGAGTACAATCACGTTTTCATCAGCCAGCTTTTCGGCTTCAACCAAGAGGGTACGTTTTCCATCGCGGGCTCAGTGAGCAACGCTGCGGCGGTCGATACGATTCTCGACATCCTGTCAGTTGGCGGAACCACCGCAAACCGATTCGATAGCTCGTCCGTTACGTTCTTACGGCAGATCGGGAATCTGCAGGCTTCGTATGCAACAAACGAGATCGCCGCCTTCGCGCAGGACTCGTGGCGCGTTCGTCCGAATCTGACGCTTAACTACGGCCTTCGCTGGGAAGGACAATACAATCCGAGCCCGGAAGCCACTAACACAGCGTTGATTGCCAAAGTCAAAGGATTCGTGTTCCCATCCGGCCACACAGCCGATCCGACTCAGATTGCCGACAACGCCAAGCAGTTCGGACCGCGCTTTGGGATCGCATGGGATCCGTGGAGCGATGGCAAGACTGTCATTCGCGGATACACTGGAGTTTACTTCGCCCGGACCCCGCTGCTGTTGTTTGCTGGAGCGGGAAACAACTGGCGCGCCACTCCGGGCGACGTCTCCGTGCAACTTCCTTTCTCGACTAGCGCTCTACCGACTGGCAATCCGCTAAAGAGCTGTACAACAGTTTACTGCCAGTTGAAGCTGATCGGGATCGATCTGAACACCTTTACACTTGATAAGCTGCCTGATGTTACTGCGGAGAAAGCTCTGGCGGTTGCAAGCGCACTCGGCTTGGCGGTCGATCCGTTCTTCGGGGCAAACCTGATCCTCAATGCCGCCGATTACAAGAACCCCATGTCATACCAGGGTGGATTCGGTATCGAGCGGCAGGTAAGCCAGAGCCTCTCCTTAGGCGCGGACTTTACCTACGTTCACACGATTCACTTGGAGCGCGACCGCGACTTGAACCTGCCTCTGCCGCTCAACTCGATCGGCGACATGCCACAGCTGGCCGATCCAACCAAGAAGGTCAACATCAACGACCCAGCTAAACGCCCCTTCTTTGGCCTGCGCGGCAATACGGCGTCTGCCACTCCCGCGGATCAGCGCTACGCGGCGCGTGCCCGCCCAATCCCGTCTCTCGGCAGCATCACTGTACGCGAGTCTACGGCAAAGTCGCTTTACCGCGGACTCACACTGCGCGCGAAGTTCCAGAAGAAGTGGGGCCAGTTCAACACGTTCTATACGCTGTCAAAGAACATCTCGGACGATGATAACGAACGCGATGCGAGCGGCTTCCGTTATGAGAATGCGTTCAACACGGCGCCGGAATATGCCGACTCGAGTATCGATCGGCGGCATCAGTTCGTAGCCAATCCGGTGTTCTTCCTCCCGCATGGCTTCGACTTCTCGAGCGCCATCAGGGTGTTCTCCGGAGTCCCGGTTGATGCGGGCTCGGGGATCACCGATCCAAATGAAGATCGCGGCGGGCCGGATCGCCCGTACTTTGCGCCGGGTGTGCCCTTCGGGCGAAATGCCTTCCGGAACAAGGCCTTCTACGGCTTCGATGTGCACGGTTCGAAGCATTTCGACTTTGCCGAAACCAAGCGGCTAGTGTTCACGGTCGACATCTTCAATCTCTTTAACCTTCAGAACCTTCAGCTCTCCGGCGCATCGACTACCTTCTGTTCCGGAAACACCGCGATCGGTTCGAACTGTGGGTTCCTCGGGCCGACAAACCCGAACTTCCTTCAGGTGAGAGATCAGAACATCGCCTCGGCCCGGCTCGGCAACCTCCTGCTTAATAACAATCCTGGTCCGCCGTTCCAGATGCAGTTTGGAGCGCGTTTCCAGTTCTAACCTATGGGTCGTCTGATCAACCATCGGCGGTGGCGAGTCGCAACTCGCCACCGCTTTTCATTTCCACGTGATTTCAATCGACCTTAAGAACTGCGATGGAGGTCACGGCTTTTGCCGCTTCAGGTAATATATCCCTCCGTCGTAAACAGTTCCTTCCTGCTCTCTCGGGACAATTCCGACAAGCTCCCAACCTTGGGCCCCGAGTTCGTTTCAACTGTTTTTCAGCCATCATATTGTCTCCCTGGCCTACATATTTGTACTCCCAGGCAAGGATTGAAAATTCCTATTCTCTGAAGGGCCATTCGCGGCGCGCTCGAGCCTAAGTCCGCGACGATGATTATCGGCCCAATGCCGATCGAGAACCTAGCGGCGTTGGTTGAACTTCAAGTGGATCCGTTACGTTGCGCCGATGAGTGCCAAATGAGAACGCGTCAGTCCCGCTTCGTGTAGTCCATGAGAGAGCGCAAGCCCGCGCGAGCTTGCCTTTCTTTTCATCAGTCGCAGATAATCGCAGTCTGATCGCTGACGGCATGGCGTCTGGAAGGACGACGACTTACTCAACCGAGGAGACAAGAGGAGATAACATGACTGGCGAAGGGATGGAAAGAGCAATTCAGTTCTTGATTGAGCACCAAGCGAAGGTGAGCACAGAGATTGAGGGCTTAAAAGAGGCTCAGAAGAGAACTGGTGCGAACATCGCCTCGCTGGCTGCAAGCGTATCGCGACTTGAAGCCGATGCTCAGGCTGATCGTCGCGAGAGGCGGGAAACACTTCACATTCTAACCGAGGAAATGCGAGAGCGCTTTAACACGCTTATCCTCTCGAACGAAGTCGCTCGCGATCTCTCGAATCAGGTCGCTCGTCTTTGCCATTGAATCCAGCCGACGCGTGACGGTTCTCGAAGACACTCAAGCAGCCTCGAGGCGAGGAAAAAAAGAACCGCAATGAACCACACCGTTAGAGTTCGCTTTGCACCATCTCCCACAGGCTATCTTCATCTGGGCGGCGCTCGAACGGCGCTATTCAATTGGCTTTTCGCTCGCAAGCACCGCGGTGTGTTCATACTCCGCATCGAAGACACAGACATTCAACGTTCTTCCGAAGAGATGGTCCAGGGGATTCTCGACGGAATGCACTGGCTCGGTCTCGACCCCGACGAAGGTCCTTTCTTTCAATCTTCTTTTCTCGAGCAGCATCGAGCTGCGGCTCGCAGACTTGTCGAAGAAGGCAAGGCTTATTACGACTTCACGCCTAAGGAACAAGGCGACGACCGCACCGTCAGAGCCAGAATAGTCGACCGCGGACGAGCCCAGGCCGGAACGGTCAGGGAGCCAAACCCGTTTCGCGATCTGCCCCTTGAACAAGCGCTCCGGCGGGTACACTCTGGCGAGCCGGCGGCGATCAGGCTGAGGGTTCCCGTGCAAGGCATCTCTCGATTCGACGACCTCGTGTATGGTCCGCAAGAACGAGACCACTCAGACATCGAAGACCTCGTGTTGATTCGCTCGGACGGGCATCCGCTTTACAACCTGTCGGTAGTGGTTGACGACATCGAGATGCGCATCACTCACGTCATTCGCGGCCAGGACCACTTGACCAACACGCACAAGCAGGTGCTCATCTACGAAGCGCTGGGCGTTCCCGTGCCGCAGTTCGCGCATCTGCCGCTGATAATGGCGCCCGGGAGAGAGAAGCTGTCCAAGCGCAAGCACGGCGAAGTCGTCTCGGTGACGACGTATCGCGATCAAGGCTTCGTACCCGATGCGCTAATGAATTATCTGGCGCTGCTAGGCTGGTCGCCGGGATCGGATCAGGAAGTGATGTCACGCGAGGAACTGATCGAGAAGTTCTCTCTCGAAGCGGTTAACAAATCGTCGGCGATCTTCAACTTTAGCGAGAAGGACGCGCGTGACTGGACGGACCCGAAAGCGCTGTGGATGAATGGCGAGTATCTCCGCGCAATGGCGCTGGACGAGCTGGTTCCGCTTGTCGGCGAACAGTTGAAGAGGTTCAACCTCTGGCGTGACCGGTACGACTCAAATGAACGCGACTGGTTAGCCCGAACCATCGACCTTCTAAGGGCGCGTTATCGGACCGCTCGCGATTTCGCGACGCTGGGGCGGCCTTATTTCTCTGACGAATTCGAATACGATCCTAAAGCGGTGAAGAAAAACCTCAAGGATGAACGACTGAAGGACTTGTTGCCTGGCCTGGCTGACCGGTTAGCATCGGTGGATGATTTTACGCACGATGCCACAGAATCGGTTCTGAGAGCCTACGCGGAGGAACACGGTGTAAAGGCAGGGCTGTTGATCAACGCCGCGCGTACCGCGCTAACAGGCCAAGCGGTCGGACCTGGTATGTTCGACATTATGGTCACGCTTGGACGCAGGCGCACCGCCGAACGGCTGCGCCGCGCCGCTGCTGTGCTCCCCTGACGGGATTCACACCGGTCTAGCGTTAGGGGTTTACACAACCCTATCCCGATGCCTTTCATCACTCACCCGGATGGGTTACGCACTGGTAAAAGAGCCCTATTTCGCATTTAGAACCACTAGTAGCGAGGGATCAGTTTGGTGGTGGAGGTTGAACGCCAAAACAAAAGAGTTAGTTGACGCCGCAATGGTTCAACTCTATCCTGTGATCGGTCCAACCTCGGTTAGCTAAACGGCCTGCAAACAATGCAATCTGGAAACATCATCATCAGTGGAATCGAACCCGTTGACGAGTTGCTGGGCGGACTCGAACGCGGCCAGCTTTATCTGGTCCACGGTGACGCATCCGGCAAGTCGCTTTTTGGGATCAAGTTTCTCATAGAGGGACTCAAGCAGGGCGAGAACGGAGCGCTGGTGATTCGCTACTCACCCGAAGATGCGGTGCGACGCTTCGCACGGCTCGGCTATGACTGTCTCGAAGATGTTTACAGCGGCCGGCTGGTGATACTGGAATATTCCGACGACATAATTCAAAAGATCGGAAAGCTCCGCGAGCTCACACCGGTGCTGCGCGAGCTTGAGTGGCTGCTCGGCGAAACGCGGCCCGAGCGCCTGGTCTTCGATCCAGTCGCAAGCGTTCTGGCGGGCGCCGAAGGCAACCTCGAAACACGCGCACGCGAATTCGCCGAATGGGCGCGCTCATTCGGCGCGACCGTTGTGCTGATCGCCAACGAGTCCAATCACGAAATAATCAAGACGTTCGAGCCTCTGGTTGCCGAGTCGTTTCGATTTGACGTCAGAGAGGTCGGCGAGCGCGCAGATCGTTTTATCGCGTTCGAGAAATCATCCGCTATTCCAGATCAGGCAATCGAGGTTGACACGTCGCGCGGCGTCTTCCTGTTGGGGCGTGCGTATGCGCCGGAAAGCGCAGGGAGACGTCAAGCCACGCCGCCTCCTCCTCCGTCCATCGCCGAACTCGAATCGATCAGGGAGGAGCTGCGGGCGGTGAGCGACCGAAACCGCAAAGTTGAATCCGAGGCGATCGACGAGATCGATCTGATAGGCGAAGCCTCGATCCCTGGTGATCGGATCTTGACTCCGACTGATACGGCACAGCTTGTCGCTGACCAGGAGGCGCGCGATACTCTTCAGCCCCGTAAGCCCGCAGCGGTTGAAGAAAAGGAGATCCAGGCCCCTCGAACAAGTGTGACGTCGCGCCAACCGGACTCAACATCGAATGCCGAGCTGGGGCTTCAGGCCGAGGAGCCATTCGTCTCTTCCACACCGGCCGAGACTCTCTTCGAGGGACAACTAGACGAGTTATCTTATTTGCTCGATGATCTGTCGGGCTCGGCATCTCCGCTCGAGCTTGATTTGCCGGAGCTGGAATCTCCGTACCCCAAGCCGTCCGACGCGAGCCTCGATCGGCCAGGCAGGACGCCGGGACGCAGGGAACAGCGTCCAGGTGGATTCCTCGAAGCGCAGTCGTCTGTTTTTCAAGATGTCCGTGGAACGGCTTCCGGCAGCCGAGAGACCGATCCGCCGAAGCCACGCCCTCAGAGACACGGCAGGGCTTCCGACTTCGGAATTGATTCGGCGATGGCCGCGCGAGCCGTGGAGCTGTTTCTCTATCCACCGGGAGCAGAAGGAGAATTCTCTTTAGCGCCAGGCCAGGGCGCGCGGCCCCGCGCGGTTCGCGAAGCACCACACCCGAAACCGGTGGCCGAGGCGGACGTCCGAGCCAAAGACTTCAACGTTCTCATCATCGAAGACGACCCCGAGACCTGTGACCTTGTGACGCAGACGCTCGGCGACTACACGCTTGAAGTCGTAGATGACGGTGTGACCGGCCTCGCGAAATTGATATCGTTCAAGCCCGATCTGGTCGTTCTGGACTTCGATCTTCCGGTTATCGACGGCTTCAAGGTTCTGACACTGATCCGCTCGGCTCTCAACGTGCCGATCATAATTGTGTCGGGTTCGCGCATGCGCGCAATCGATCGCGTGATGGCATCGGAGCTTGGCGCGGATTACTACCTGACCAAGCCGTTCAGCGCACGAGAGCTGAAGCATAAAGCGCGGCAGTTGATTGCGCGCTATCGCGGTCTCAGCTCCTGGATAACAAACCCATCGAGCGCTTCGAGCGCCGCGCCTACTGCTCGGAAAGCCGAGCCGGCTGCTGCCAGTACCGGGTCCGAGCAGGAGTTGTTCATACCAAATAAGGAGTTCGCCGCCGAGGTTGAAAAGAGAGTCAAAGCCGCAGTGGACAACGGTGCTCCATTCTCGATCGTGGGATGCCGTCTGGCACAGATGACCGCAGACGGCGGAAGGCTGGCGCTGAGGTTATTTGAAATAGTGCGCGGACTGGCGCGTGACGCGGACCTCACCTCTACGAATCCGCGCAATGACCTGGTGATATTGCTCGCCGATGCGGGCGCGTCCGGCGCGCGAGCGTTTGCAGGCCGATTGCGCGCGCGCGTGATAGACGAATTGGACCAGGAACCGGCGCTCTGGATTCGAAGTTTTCCCGACGAACAATCCACCGAAGCCGCTTCACCGCCTGACAAGGCGCCACCCGGCGCGACCCTAAACCGCCGTTCTGGTGATCAAGCAACCCAACCGCGGGGTCAAGCCAGGCCGGCATCATCGCGGACAGATGAGTCCTCCGCCAAGAAGGCCGATCCCCGCGACTCATACATAGACTTCCTCGAGCATCTATGAAGCTGTTTTGGTCAGTAGTGGTTGGTCAGTAGCGGCTTGCCCACAACTCTCTCACAAACGGCCGGTGCTGTTTTCGCCGGTTATGGCCTTTAGCTGAATCTTGATCCGGCCAAGGCTGGTCTGCACGTCACCCGGGACATTCTCGCCTTGATCGATCGATGCCAGCCTCTTCATAAGCCCCGAGAACTCTTGCCGGAGCTTCTCCAGCCGCACGTACAGGGTGTACAGATACCGCCGGGCGGATTCGACTCGCCCAGCGCATTCAGCTTCGGCGGCTCGCAACTCTGCAATAGTCTTCTCGACCACGCCCGCGCGATTTTGCAAATCTACCAGTTTGTCCATATCGCCGGTCGCGGCAGCTTCCTGTATGTGGGTTTCGAGATCATGCCGCTCTGCCCGGCGCTCCCCTAACAAGGCAACGATGCGTTCGAGCTTCGTCTCTGCCTGTTGCAACGTCAATTGTGCTTTTGCCAACTCGCCGCGATTCGGCCCGGTGCGTTCAAGCATACCCTTGTCTCACTCGCTGACAATCAGCGATTTTACCCGTTGACCCTGTTGTACCATGAAGAGCGTGCCCCTTGATGGGCATTTGCCAAACCGGTTAGGGGCCGTGTTTACAGAGTAAGGCAAGTGAGGTTGGTCATCAATACTTTTGTGGCAATCGCGGGACGTTTTGACTTGCCGTCAGCGGGAAACAGTAGCAATCGAAGCTCAAGCTGAAACTGGCGCGACTCCTATGCAGTTCTGAAGTCCTTCGATGACGCGCCGCTTGACCTCCTCGAAGTCGCCGTCGATTCGGCAGCCGGCGGCATTGCGATGGCCGCCGCCGCCGAACAACTCGGCTACTTTGGCCACGTTGTTCTTTCCCTTTGAGCGAAGGCTTATCCGGTAGGCGCCCGGCGTAAGCTCCTTGAAAAAAGCAACCGCTTCGACGTCTCCAATAGCCAGCGCATGATTGACGATGCCATCCGAATCTTCTTCGCAGGCATCGGCCTCGTACATCTTCGCGCGGTCCATCGTGATCCATGCAATGCGGCCCGACTCGTCGCGCTCGATGTTTGAGAGCACCAGCCCGAGCAATTTGACCTTCGCAAAGGGCCCAGAGTAGAACAGCGCTTGTGAGATGCGCGCCGGCTCGACGCCACGCCGCACAAGCTCGGAAGCGATCTTCAGGGTTCGTTCAGTTGTGTTCGAGAAGTGAAAGCTTCCGGTGTCCGTCAGCAAAGCGGTGTATATGCATTCGGCAATCTCTTTCGTCACCTCAACGCCCAGAGCCTTGCAGAGGTTGTATATCATCTCACCAACGGCAGCAGCGGTCGGGTCTATCCAGTTAATGTCGCCAAACGGTCCGGTCGTGGAATGATGATCGATGTTGACGACGAATTGATCCCTGAGGCTGGGCAGCCCGGGCCGGTCAACGTCGCTGCATTCGATGATAAAGGCTGCATCATACCTCTCGGTAACATCGTCCTGAACGACGACAAGGTCCGACGCCGGCAGCACGTTGTAAGCCGGCGGGACGCGGTCGCGCAAGACTACCTCGACATCCTTCCCGAAATCTCTAAGCATCCAGTAGAGGGCCAAACCCGAACCCAACCCGTCGCCATCGGGACGGATGTGCGAAGTGATCATGAAACGCTGCTGTTGTTCTATGAGCTGTACAACCTGACTAAGCATGACTATTCCAGGCGACGGGAGTTCGGTTCCAGATTGCGGATTTCTTCGGCGTCTGTAGATCCTGAACTCTGACTCGTCCGAATCTCATTTCATCCGAGCTCGTCAGCCCAGCCCGATCCCGAACTATCTTGATCCGGCCTACTCTGATCCCGTTCCCGCGCCGCGGCTGCCTCCTCGCTGAGTAATTCTTCTATCCTCGCGGCTCTGAGCTCCGCATCGTCGTGAGCGAAGTGCAACTCCGGCGTGTGTCTCATTCTGAGCACGGCGCCAAGCTGATGCCGGATGAACCCACTAGCATGTCTGAGCGCTACAAGCGAACCCTTCACCTCGTTCTCGGTCCCAATCACGCTCACGTAAACTTTCGCGTGGCGCAAGTCGGCGCTCAGCTTTACATCGGTGACCGTCGCGAACCCAACTCTGGGATCCTCGACTTCGCCCGCGATGATCAGACTGACCTCTTCCCTGATCTGTTCAGCAAGCCGTTCAGGTCTTCTCCCCGGCATACCTTCCCTCAGTCAACTATCGAGGTGAGAATCAAACTAAGTATGCTAAACGGAAATCACCGAACATGCAACCGAATCATTTTCTAGGTGTCATTTTCTATTTGTCATTGTTCGCATACCACGGGCAATAACAAATCACAATAGAAAATAGGAAATAGGAAATAGGAAATGGAAAATGGAAAATGGAAAATGGAAAATGGAAAATGCGAGATTTCTGGAGCTTTCCGATTCTCGATCCCAACCCCCAAAATCACAGGTGAGTAGGGGCCACTTCTTCCATCGTATAAGCTTCGATGACATCTCCGGCCTTCACGTCCTGGAACCGCTCTAAGGCGAGGCCGCATTCGAAGCCTTGTTTCACTTCGCTCACGTCGTCCTTGAATCTTCTCAGCGAGTCTATCTTGCCCTCGAAAACGACAACGCTGTCGCGCAAGATGCGGGCGGTCGTGCGGCGTAGAGACCCGTCGGTCACGTAACAACCTGCAATCTGTCCCACGCGCGGCACGCGGAACACCTGGCGCACTTCGGCGTGACCGGTGATGACTTCGCGCTTGGTCGCTTCAAGCAAGCCGAGCATCGCCAGGCGGATCTCTTCTTCGATTTTGTAGATCACAGTGTGGAGGCGAATATCGACGCGCTCGGCTTCGGCTATCTCTCGCGCTCGCGTCTCCGGCCGTACATTGAAGCCAATGATAACCGACGCGCGGTTCATATCGTTGGCGGATGCCGCCGCAAGCATAACATCGGACTCGGTGATTGCGCCGACGCCCGATCTGATGATTCGAATCTTGACGCGCTCGGTCGAGAGTTTGTTCAGGCCGTCGCGCACTGCTTCGACCGAACCCTGGACGTCGCCCTTCAGAATGACGAGCAGCTCCTTGACCTGATTCTTATCCGAGAAAAGCTGTTCGAGCCCTCGCGCTGATGTGCGAGCGATTGCGGCCTGCCGAGCTTGCATCTGCCGTTGCGCCGCGATGTTCTGAGCTTGCGTCGGGTCCTGGACAACTTGAAGCTGATCACCAGCGTGAGGCACACCCTGCAAGCCGAGTACTTCAACCGGTGTCGACGGACCCGCACGTTCCACGGGCCGTCCGCGGTCGTCAAACATCGCACGCACCCGGCCGAACACCTGTCCTGCGATGAACGGATCGCCGACCTTCAGAGTGCCCTGCTGCACGAGCAACGTGGCAACCGCACCGCGCCCGCGGTCGAGTTTGGCCTCGAGCACCACTCCGCTAGCTAGACGGTCAGGATTGGCTTTGAGTTCGAGCAGGTCAGACGTCAGCAGTATCATCTCGAGCAACGCGTCAAGGTTCTGCTGCTTCTTTGCAGACACCTCGACCATCACCGTGTCGCCTCCCCACTTGTCCCAAAGAAGGCCGCGGTCGGCGAGCTGTTGCCTGACGCGATCAAGCTGGGCCTCGGCCTTATCAATTTTGTTTATGGCGACAAGGATCGGAACTTCAGCCGCGCGAGCATGATCTATTGCCTCAAGGGTCTGAGGCATAACACCATCGTCGGCGGCGACAACCAGCACGACTACGTCGGTCACTCGCGCGCCGCGCGCGCGCATCATCGTGAACGCTTCGTGGCCAGGCGTGTCCAGGAACACAATGGGCCGCTGCTTTTCAGGATTGTCCGGATCCGAGACTTCGACCGAATAAGCGCCGATGTGTTGAGTGATTCCGCCGGCTTCGCCTTCTGCGACGTGCGTCTTGCGTATACCATCGAGCAAGGAGGTCTTGCCGTGATCGACGTGTCCCATCACGGTCACAACCGGCGCGCGCGGCACCGTTCCTTCTTCGCCCGACTCGATGATCTTTTCTTCTTCCTCGTCGCTGATCATCTCTTCAAACGGGACAAATGCTGCGTCGTATCCGAACTCTTTGCCGATCTCTTTGGCGATATCCTGGCTCAGGGTCTGGTTTATGGTCGCCATCACACCGCGTTGAAGCAGCATTTGGACGACGTCCTTCGCTTTTACATCGAGCTTCTCGGAGAATTCCTTGACCGTTGTGCCTTCGATCAACTTCAAGGGTCTCAACTCGGTAAAGACCGGTCTGGCCTTGGGTTGGACGACAGTTCCGGGACCCCGCATGTGACGCGGCAGTTCCACATGCTTTCCCTCCTCGTGGCCGAACTCGCCAGGTCCGCGTTTGCCGCGGCGCGTTCGTTTACGCGGCCGGCCGGTGTCTTGAGGAACATAGGTTGTTCGAGGACGCGCTGCCGGGACGCCGGTTTCGGTAGCTACCCCTCCCTCGGTGCCTGCAGTGCGGACGCCGGGTCCGCCGGTGTAGCCCGCTCCAGCACCTCCTGCTCCTCGCGCCGCAAGCGGCGGCGACGGCGCGCCCGGTCTGGGCCGCAGAGGTGATACGCGTACCTGAGTAGGAGGACGCTGCGCGGGCGGCACGCCCGGAGGCAGAGGCGCGGGCCCTGCTCCAGGCTGCGCCGCCTCTGCAGCTTGTGACTCCGGTTCTTCCGGGACCGGCTGCGCGGAAGACGCTGCTGGCTGCGGCGGCGTAGCCTTCAATACGCGAACTTTCGGCCTCGGCGGCTCCGTAGTTGCCGCTTCAAGCGCAGGTCTCCGCTCCGCTTCGACTTCAAGCTCGGGCGCTATCTCAGGCTCCGCTGCTTCGAGTGGAGCTTCCACCGGCTCGACCTGCTTAACGTGTTTGACCAGGCGCGGGCCCACTTGCGGAGCGACTTTTTTCGGAAAGTACTTGAGGCGAATACGCTCGGCCACTTCGTGCGGTACTGTGTTCGAGGGCACACTTACGTCTATACCTTCGCGCCGCGCATCCTCCATGACTTTCTTGTTGTCGAGCTTCAGCTCTTTCGCGAGGTCGTAGATTCTTATCTTTTGTTGACCTGTCGGCATAATTGATCTGAACTTCGCTTGTGGCGCACGGAAGTGCCACTTCTACTTGTTAACATCCTCAGAATCCATATTGGCTTGCTCATTCGTCCTTGTGCGGTTCGTCGTCGGCCGCAGCGTGCTCTGGTTCGACGCGTTCCTCTATTCCTGATTCGGTTTCCGCGCCTCCGGTCTTGGACTCTGGGAACACCTCGGCAGCAGTCTCGTGCTCTGCCGCCGCTTCGAAAGCAATGACTGGTTCCTCGGGCGCCGCTTCGATCGCGGGTTCAGAAGCGTTTTCAGCAAGCCGTTCATCTTCCGCGAGAGCCTCTGGCTGGGTGGTCTCTTCCGCGCCAATCTCCTCAGCGTCGAAGCCCTCGGCAAGTTTCTCTACAATCGGCTCCGCCGGGCCGCTCTGTTCGCCTTCCGCGGTCGCGGTTACGGGCTCTCCAGATTCATTCTCGGTCGCTGCCTTCGCGGTAGCCTCTTCAGCCTCGCGCGCTTCTCGTGCCTCGCGAGCGTGCTTCTGAGCGAGCAGCCGATGCGCTCTTTCGAGTATTTCATTGGCCTGGTCGTAGCTCACGTCGATCGCATCCACCAGTTCGTCGACCGAGATTAACGCGAGCTGGTCGATGGTCTCGATGCCGCGACCTTTCAACCGTTCAGCCGTTATCTGATCGAGCGCCAGGCTGTCGCGAATGTCGGTAAGCGTTGCTTCGCCGCCGGCCATCACCGCTTCAAGCTGTGCAGCCGCAGCACGCGCAGCCTCCTCGGCGCTGCGTATGTCGATGTGCCAGCCAACAAGCTTTGCCGCCAGCCGCACGTTCTGCCCCTTCTTTCCAATTGCGAGCGAGAGCTGATCCTCGGGTACCGTCACCGTCAGCTTTTTCTCTTCAAAGCTGTTGATCTCGACCTTCGAAACCTTGGCGGGCGAAAGCGCGTTTGCAGCGAACACCGCCGGGTCTTCGGCCCACTCGATGATGTCGATGCGTTCGCCGCGCAGCTCGCGAATAATCGCTTGCACACGCGAGCCTTTCATGCCGACGCATGCGCCAACGGGATCAACGTCACGTTCATTCGAGATCACCGCGATCTTAGCGCGGTCACCCGGCTCGCGAACGGCGGCCTTGATTTGAACCGTGCCGTCGTAGATCTCGGGCACCTCCATTTCGAACAGGCGCTTCAACAACTCCGGCGACGTTCGCGAAACCTCAACCTGGGGACCTTTGGTGTCCTTCGAGACGGTGTTTATGACGACTCGGATGCGCTCGCCCTGGCTGAACGCTTCGGCTCGCGACTGCTGTGTCTTTGGCAGCACTGATTCGATCTTGCCCAGATCGGTGATGATGCGTCCGCCCTCAAACCGTTTGACGAAGCCATGCACCAGTTCGCCGACGCGGCCGATGTATTCGTCGTAAACATTATTGCGTTCCGCCTCGCGCACTTTTTGAAATATGATTTGCTTCGCTGTTTGAGCGGCGATGCGGCCCAGCTCTTCGCGGGGTTTCGGGAATTCGAGCTGGTCACCGACCTCGGCGCCTTCGACTCCCATCGCTTCAACATCGGCGAGGCTGATTTCGGTTGCCGGATCCTGAACCTCATCGACCACAGTCATGAGGGCGAACAGCTCGACGTCGCCCGTTTCGGCATTATAGCGAGCGCGAAGGTCCTCACCTGTCTTGAACTGCTTACGGGCCGCAGTCACAACGGCATCCTCGATGGCCGAGATGATGACCTGCGGGTCAATTCCCTTCTCCCGGCTCAGAATGTCTATGGTCTGCGGAATCGGACTCGTTGACATAATTCCCCTTCGGGCGTCCGTAGTCCGTAGTCCGTAGTTGGGTGCTGGCTGCGATTCGCGAGCAACCTTTGCTACGGACTACGGACCACGGACTACTAAAACTCGTATTCAATATTTGCCTTTACGATCTGCTCGTAAGGTATCTCAATCTCACCTCTCCCATCGGCATCAATAGAAACGCTGTTGCCAACCACGCCTATCAGCTTGCCCCGAAAGTTCCTTTGGCCGTCTATTGGCTCAGACGTCCTCACTTTGATCCGATTGCCGGAGAACCGCTCGTAATCAGAGAGCTTGTAAAGCCCTCGTTCGATCCCCGGCGACGAAACTTCAAGTACGTACCGATTCAGGATCAGGTCTTCGACATCCAGCAGCGTACTGATTTGATTGCTGACCGCTTCACAATCGCCGTGGCTCACGCCGCCGGGTTTGTCGATGTAAATGCGCAACACAAAGTTGTTGCGCGGACCGACCTTCTCCCAATGGACCAGCTCAAGTCCTTCTCGCGCCGCGACTCGCTCGATGATTTTGCTAATCGCCTCTCGGTCAAACTCGGTCATTGTCCCCAAGAAAAAAAGTGGGCCAAGCCCACTCTCTCAGCAAGCAGGACATAATACCTTCTCACCACCGCAAAAAGCAAGTACGGCGGCCTTGCACCAAAAAGCTTTCTCGCCTTAGACTGGACTACTTTGCTTGTAATGCGCGGCACCCGATTGGGCCAGTCGATAGAATTCTTCGCTTCCTTCGATCATTCAGATCAATGAGGAAAGGCTTCGCTTCGGGCTGTTTCATCTACGGCATGCTCGTCGCGCGAAAGCGATAGTTCCGGCAAGCTAAACGATAGCAAGCAAACCACGAGCAAAGTCGTTTTTATTGACAATCGATGGGCCCTAAGTGATAATCGCATTCGACAACCCAAGCCAACGACAGTCCCCGCGGATGATCTTCGCGATTTGTGGGAGGAACCCAGGTGGAAAATGAGCGTGACGTTCGGCTGCGCCGACGAATAGAAGAGCTGATACGAGTTCGCGTGGGCTTGCTCGAGCAAGGCATCAGCCGGCTACAGGGGGAAGTAAACGAATCATTCAACCGTTTGCTCGAGCAGACTGACGCAGCGGCCTCGACGACCGACCAGAATGATGCGTTTACGCAGATAGCCGCTGAACTGACTGCGCAGATTGATCAGGCGGGTGCTGAAAGCGTAAGGCTCGGCGCGGATATCGCATTGCTCAGAGACTCGGTTGCCGAACTTGATGGACAACGCACTCAGGCCGAGGTGCTGAATGCTCTTGTAGCCCGAGCCGCAAACTTCGCGCCGCGCGTTGTGCTGTTTGTGGTCAAGGGTGGTAACGCCGTCGCGTGGGCGGCTCGCGGATTGGATGATCCCACCGCCAACACCTCGATAAGAGGAACGTCAATAGCCCTGGAGTCAGATACGGTGTTACGGGCAGCGCTAAACTCACAGCAGACCTTCTACGGCTCGCCCGATCTTCAGTCAGAGAACCAGGGCCTCTTCGGACGACTCGGCAAGATTCATCCGCACCGGGTCCTCACAGTGCCGTTAAAGGTGCGAGGCAAGACGGCGGCATTGATTTATGCCGATTCGGCTGAACGCGGCGAGGTTGCCACCAACGTCGAAGCGATCGAGTTGTTGGCTCACACAGCGGGGCTTGTCGTCGAGCTTGTGTCGCTCCGCGCGAGAATGTCTGAGGCGGCGCAGTCAGCCAAACAACCCGCAACTCCGCCGCCAGCCGCGACTCCGCCGCCGCCCGCGACTCCGCCGCCGCCCGCTGAGCCGGTCGCCGCGCCCAGCGCAGACGTCCGATCAGGAGCGCTTCCAGAAACTCCCCACGCTTCGTCCGATTTCAGTATCCAGCCAGAGCCCACCGGTGACCTCCCGCCACCTGCCCCGGCGCCGACCTATTTCAGGCCCACAACCGAGCCCACAGATCCAACGCTTCAAGCGCCCACTGCAGCTATGCCGACGAGCGGCCCGCTTGGCGAAGAAGAGAAAGCGCACAACGACGCGCGTCGATTCGCTCGATTGCTTGTGAGCGAGATAAAACTCTACAACGAGCAAAAGGTTGCCGAAGGGCGACGTGGCGGCGACCTTTACGATCGGTTGAAAGAGGATATAGACCGCAGCCGGCAAATGTACGAGAAGCGAGTAACTCCCGGCGTCGCAACAAAGTTTGATTACTTTTACGATGAGTTGGTCAGCACTCTAGCGGAAGGGGACCCCTCAAAGCTCGGCTCCGATTGCCCCGGGCCGTCGGTGGCTGCAACTACCTGATCAGTGAAGCGCATGGAGTTCAGACGTTAGGGCGACGGGCGACCGATGACGGACGACGGAGAGACCGGTCACCCTCATCGGTCGGCCGTCGCCTTAAAATTGATTTCTTCCGTACCTTCGTCAATAATCCCATCAGCCCCGTTGCGAGTTTGTCAGTCGCGCGTACTATGCTTCCAGGAGTACCCATGCTTAAACCAATCAGGCGTCTGTTGTTGAATCTGCAAAGACGATCAGCGATCGTTGTGCTACCTCTGCTCACCTTTGCGCTCATCACTCCGTTGACAGCCTCATGTCAGCGGAGCGCGGCCGATCCGGACAACGGCATCGAAGAGCTTCGCGGATTGGTGCGCGGAGCGTCTGGCCGGCCCGCTGCGAATGAGCTGACTCGAATCGAGTCACGATACCCCCGAACTCATACTGCCGCGTTGGCCCGATTTCTGCGAGGCTACCTTTATTATGCCGCTCAAAACTACCAGGCAGCCGTGGAAGCGCTGGATGGCCAGGTAATAAGCGCCGCAAGTTCGCTTGGCGATTACGCCT